>Ga0310694_10000023_pt1 | contig 243322 bp, 232 predicted proteins | sample 174DNAGHGhighgp2_FD_203884 | JGI IMG/M metagenome (GOLD analysis project Ga0310694, IMG submission 203884) | Sheep rumen microbial communities from Palmerston North, Manawatu-Wanganui, New Zealand - 1742 DNA GHGhigh gp2 (v2) (version 2) | ecosystem: Host-associated > Mammals > Digestive...
TGACTATAATAATAACGTCATTGAAGATGAAGAACAAAAAACTTCAATGAAACGAAGGAGATCATTAGCAGAGTATGTTACACGAAAAGAACATCTTTAACCTTTTATTTCTCTTGTTGAGACTAAACCATAAGGTTTCAATACTACTCTTGATTGATAATCACAATTGAGAGGAATCTTAATACTTAAGAACAAGGAAATGAAAGCAGTCTTCGTCTAAGAGCATTATGAAGAGTAAATGACTTTTAGGGGTATTCATTTGTAAAACAATGGAGAAAGGGAGATTGATTGAGAAAAAAGGTTCTTTGGAAAATGTTCAGAAGATATTTCGCTTTAAAACGATGAGATTTGAGAAGAAAACTTTCCCTTCTTTGAGTCTGACCTGTTATGGAATAGTCTTCACCAAAGGAATACTCCTCTCAAGAGTAAAGAAAGGCTTTTCAATTCGTCTTTGGAGGTAAAGATTTTACTGAAAAAAGAAAGATTTTCAGAGATCTGTCTTTACGATAAGATCAGTCATTCTGAACGAAGTGAAGAATCTTATTCAGATCTTTCATGATAGTTCAATATGACTTTCTAAAACTTTAACTTCTCTTTATGAAAATGTCCTCGGACAGCATAAAGATAAACAAACTAGGAATTTGTTATCTCAGGGAACTCTTGTATTTAGGATAGCCTAAACCGTGAGATACGTTATACTGAAAAGGTATAAATGCGGTTAAAATCGACAGTGTAAGATACTCGGTCTTTAGTAGGAAAGAACGAGAGGATCTTTCAGATTTACTCTCTTTTTTTTATTTTTTTACTAGTTACCCGCTTCACAGCGATAATCCTTACAGATCACTTTTTCAGGTAATGCCATACATTTATAATCACAGTGCTCTTTCGCATGTTGCGTATAGACCTCAAAAAGATTTGAAACGATATTCTCATATCTCTTATGGATAAATTGATGACATCCAAATGGACAAATTCACTGTTTTACAGTACAGTCTTCATCAACTTCACAATAATTATAACGATCAAGAAGTTCACGAACTTTAGTCTCACTGACATACTCATGGACTTTCAGACTTTTGATCTTTTTTACTTGATAATAATGATTTCCGGCTCCAGCATCAATGCCCTCAAGTTCTCACTCAAAAGCAATGGTATTTCAAGGAATGGAATCTAAATCTGGTAAATATTGTTCCCAAGTACCAGAAGCGAAAAAAAGATGATCAGAATGATCCTCATAACTTTGATGAACTGCAAGAGTTCCTTCTTCAATAGGATACCCGCTCATGTCTGGTCCAACTCCAACGATTTCGTAAAATTTGAGATCAGGATTTTCTCTCACTTCTGTAACGACACATCCAGACACGATAAGACAAGAAAAAAGAGCTAAAAAGCTGAATAAAAAGGATTTTTTCATGGTAATATCACGTAAAAAATAAAAAGGATTTATTATTCTGCTAACATTTTCTTTTTCCAATCTTCCAAAATACGATTGAGATAGACAATATTATGCAGTCCAAGGAGAATTCCTCCAAGCGTTTCTTTTTCTCTCAAAAGATGATGAAAATACGCTTTCGTAAAACATCTACAAGCATAACAATCACAATTGCTCGTCAAAGGAGTGAAATCTTTTGCAAATCTTGCATTGGTGATTTTGATATTTCCTTCATCAGAAAAGATAATTCCATGTCTTCCAAGTCTGGTTGCACTTACGCAATCAAACATATCGACTCCTTGTTCGATTCCGAAAAGGAGGTCTTCAGGAGTTCCTACTCCCATCAAATATCTCGGTTTATCTTGAGGTAATTTTGGAGCCGTATAAGCAACGACTTCTTGCACTTTTTCTTTTTCTTCTCCCACACTGACTCCTCCGATTGCGATTCCATCTCTTGCTAAAGGCGAAAGAAAATCAATAGATTGTTGTCTAAGATCTAAAAACGATCCTCCTTGCACAATAGGAAATAACACTCCTCTTGCTTGTTCATATTTTTCTTGAAAATAATCATACGCTCTTTTCGCCCAACGATGTGTCATGTGCATTTGTCTTTCGACTCTTTTTTTCTCTTCATTTCAAGGAGAACAGACATCTAACACCATCATAATATCAGATCAAAACTCAATCTGCGTATCGACAACATTTTCAGGACTGAAAAAATGTTTACTTCCATCATAAGGAGAACTGAATTTCACTCCATCTTCCGTAAGTTTAAGCTTTACTTTATGAGGGAAATTTCCATCGCCTTTATTATTGAGTCAAAGCGAAAAAACTTGGAATCCTCCACTATCCGTGAGAATAAGTCCGTCTTTTCGATTTTCAAATTGATGAAGTCCTCCTGCTTCTTTGATCAATTGACTTCCAGGATGAAGATACAAGTGAAAAGTATTTGCGAGGATAAGTTTGATTGGTTCGATATTTTTCCCGATATAATGCGGATCCCTCAAAAGATCTAAAATCATTCCTTTGATCGTTGCTTTTGTTCCAACCGGCATAAAAATAGGAGTTTGTAAGGTTACTCCATTGAGAGTGATTTCTCCTACTCTGGCATTTCCTCTTTGTTTTAAGATTTTAAACTGTAATTTATGATCCATCGATATTTTTAAGATTAAGAGTAAATAGTTTTCTTCTCATGAGGTACTTTTCTATTCCAAAACCGCGATATCCTCAATATGGTGTGTATGAGGAAAGAGATCTACCGGTTGCACTTCTTTACAAGTGAATCCTTTCTCGATAAAAAGTTCGATATCTCTTGCCATCGTCACTGGATTACACGAAATGTAAAGCAGTTTGAAAGGATATTCTTTTTTGAGATTAGCGATTCGATCGATAACATTCGGATGAAGTCCTTCTCTTGGAGGATCGATGACAACCACTCAGAGGTTATTGATTTTTTCTTGAAGTTCTGGAAAATTTGCTAACGCTTTTTCAGCAGGAGAAGCAACGAAAAATGATTGTTCATCGAGTCCATTAATTTTTGCGTTATGTCTAGCGTCAATAATCGCGTCTTCCACGATTTCAATTCCTACGAGTTGAGTGTCAGATTTTTTCTCTTTTTGGGCTAATTTAAGCAGAGAAAGTCCGATACTTCCAGCTCCACAATAGAGATCTAAAATATTTCCTTTAAAACTTCCAAGTATTTTAAAAGCAGTGGAAAAGAGTTTTTCAGCTCAAAAGGTATTAGTCTGGAAAAAAGAAAAAGGAGAAATTCTGAAGGTAATGGCCGTTTCGTCCGTTTCTTCTCAGAAATGAAGTTCTTCATGGATTACCCCTTCTCACCAGAAAATACTCGGTTCTGACTTATCATTTTTTACCGTATCGGAAAGTCCTGCATTATTGGTAATCACGAAAGTCGTCAATTTTTCTTTCAAAAAAGGATCAGATTTAAACTCTTGCAAAAGAGTATTTCGAAGTTCAGAAGTCTGAGCATTTAGATTATCAAGAGAAACGGAAAGATTAACCATCAATTGATGGGTATGCACTCCCTCACGAACTACTAAATGACGAAAAAAACCTTGATGCGTCTTCTGATCGTAAATAGGCAATCAGGATTCTTTACACTTTTTTTTAAAATATCAGTACAAAGCATTTGCCTCCTCAGAGATAAGTCCGCAACGATCAACATCAATAATTTTGCTAAATTCTCCTTGTTTATGAAACCCGCAGTTCCAAGGATCATAAAGTTTATATTTTACGATCCCTTGTTTTTCAATTTCTTCGTCTTCAACTCCTTGTTTATGAAGTTTACGATATTCTTCCGTCTGCTGAATGTATGGTCAGAAGCTAAATTCAATCTTATTTCTATATCCTCTTTGTAAAGGAGAAGAAAGAATGGGTAAAAATCTAATCGGATTTTCTTTGGTGATTTTCTTGAAAGAGTCCTCCACCAATTGTTGTTTGATCTGTAATTGTTTTTCATAATTGATCATCTGCCATTTACAACCTCAACATCAAATTTTACTGGTTCCTTCATTGATCGCACTTTCTCCCTTAGCAATGTAATAATGCGGACAGAAAATCTCTCCATCAGAAAAATCCTCATCATATTTTTTCGTTTCCAAAATATGTGCTTCGATGTAGTCTTTTCTTCTTTTTACCACGGTTAAATCGACGATACTTCCCGGTAAAGCTCCCCCTTTGATAAGAATTTTCTTTCCATCAGGCATAGAACCGATTCCAATACCTCCATGTCAGAGTTTATAAACTTTGATTCCTTTGAGAATTTGCTGTTTCATCAAGAGATTTTAGAAAGTAAATTTGAAATCATTGTATCAATCTGCAAAGAATATGCAAACTAAAAAAAGAGAAATTACTCTCTCCTTTTACCATTTTATCTACTAATTCAGGGCCTGAGGGAATCGAACCCCCGACGCGCGGCTTTGGAGACCACCGCTCTGCCTCTGAGCTAAGGCCCTAATGATACAAACAATAAGCCCAATTCTGTGTTTAAAGTACGATATATCTTGAAAAGTGTATAGCTTTTATCTTGCACTCCCCTTTCGGAGAAGCTTGCATCAGGAAGTGGTTTACCACTCGTATTCTCATCAAGAATACTGAGGCGGAGTAAGAATTTTAAGGAATTCTATCTCCTCGTTGCATCTTTCAGTCTTGAAGACTTAGTTTTCGTTTCTGTGGCACTTTCATTTGGCTTTTCAGCTTCCAGCATCCGTGAGATGCCTCCCTTTTTATGATGTCAGGACTTTCCTAAGTTTTCTAAGAAAACCTTTGTACTTTGTTTGTACACTGATACTATATCAAATTGGAAACCAATTTCAATATAATTTTAGATTCAGATTTATATATCTCTTTTTGATAAAGTCAAATTAATCAATAACAAGGATCGATCCCACTTTGTATTTTTGAGAAAGAGTCCTTATAATAAAGATGGGTTTATTTTCTAAGAAATCCTCAAAAAGATGAAAAAAAATCTGATTATAATGATTGTTACCATTTTTCTCATGTTTAACCTTGTTAATCCACTTTTTGCTGTCGATCAAAAACAATTGCCGGATGTTTGTGCAAGTGCAAGTGAAACGATGAGAAGATATTTTGCTTTTCAAAATGAAATGATTTCTCTTTTAGCTCAAGGAAGTTTAGGCGAAAAAATGTATGGAGTGGATAAAAGTTGAATGGGACCTTTCACTCAAAAATTGATTACTCTTCGTAAAGATGAAGATGGGAAACATTTCCATTATCAGGGAACGGTTTTTCAACATATTTTGGAAACGGTAAAAACTTGACCTGAGAAATTTCTGAGTATGCAAAGCACTTTAACGGTGATGCTTCTTCTTGTGGTAAAATCTACTGCATGATCTGTTATTTCGCTTCCAACTCTCCTTGCACAGCAATTTCCGATTGTAAGAGAATGGAGAGCTTTACAAAATCTTGATTCAAGGATTTTCAATACTGCATATAATCTCTCAACGAAAGTGAAATTAATGTCAGAAATTAGTGATATTAGTCCTGTTGTAGAGATTCTTTCAAGGTATAATGATATTTTTGAATTTACGGATCTTGGAGGAACATTGAATTATGCTGAAATTTTTATTGCCTTAACGGAGCTAAATTCGAAAGTAAAAAGATACTTTGTAAATCCTCTCAAAAAACAAGCAGATGGAACGGTACTCAAAGGGACTCTCAATCTAAAATTTGATTCAGACTTTTTTGCTCTTTTATCTTCTGAATATGAAGGAGTCTTTTTCGGATTTTCGTGTGATGCTTCTATTATGAATATGGCAGGTATTTTAACAGGAAGTTTCAAAGATAATATTGTGAATGGACGAAGTAAGTCGCTTGATACCATCAAACAAGCAAATCAAAAACTTAAGACTCTCAAATTTGCCGTCAGTAAAAAAGCAAGATTAAAAAGAAAATCCAGATTCACAGAGGAAGAGAAAACTCTTTTGAGATCGCTCTATGGAATAGATGTCGAAAGAATGACCGAAGATAATGGAAATCGATGGAAAAATCATATCAAATTTAAAGCCGATGTGAGTGAGATTGCAGCTTGAATGAAAGAAATCGGAGATTTTGTGAAGAATTTTAAAGAAAGTATTTCTGATGCGACTTCTCACTGTGTAAATCCTGTTTATGTGCAACAATGTAAAGATAAAAATCTTACCGTAAAAGATTGTCCTCAGGAAAAAATTTTCCTCAAACAAATCTGTAAAAAAGAAGATGAATTTTCTCTTCAAAAACTTTCCGATCTTTGCTCCAAAGAAAATAGAGACAATAATATTCTTCTTTGTAGTGATTATAACAATTCTCATGCCTTACAAAACTTTTCGAGTGGATGGGATATCTTGAAAGAAGAAACTTTAGGTTTCTGGGATAATGCAAATAAAGCTTTAGTTACGACAACCGAAAGGACTCAATTGGAAAAAATTTATGCAGCATTAGAAGGATTAGATGGGGATTCAGATATGAATCTCAAAAATATTATCGGAAAAAAAGGAGAAGAGGGAACTCTAGTTCAGACTTTATGAGAACTCTGTGAAAAACAATGCTCAAATAAAGGAAATAAAGGATGTTGGGCTTCTAAACAATATATTTATTCTGATTTAGTGTATTAATATGACAATTACTTTGAGAAAAAAGAAAAAAAATCTGATTCTTGCGATCTTGTCATCGTTAATTTTGGGAGTCTGTTTTTCTGATAGTATTAATTTACAACTTCCAACTTCTCTTAGTTCAAAGAATCCTTCTCTTAGAGATTTTTGTCATATTATCGAAAATAACTATATTTTTACAGATGGTGGATGATCTATTGCATTTGATCCGAAAGAATCCTTATTTGTGAGGGGATTATGTTGGATGAAAAATGGTGTACAACTCGAATTACTCAAAGCTCCTTTAGCTGAAAATTATTATTCAGCAGCAAAATTAGCTCAATATGTATATTATGGAAATACTCAAAAGGAGGTTTGTAAAGAAGATTTTAATGGTGCTTGTGATTTCTTAACTTTTGGAGAGAAACTCTATACTGCGGTTATGAGCGATATTTTTAGAGCTAAATGGTCGTATGTAGGATTAGGACCTGGGAAAAATGCGGAAGAAAGTGCAGCTTGGCAATTGAATGTTATTAGAGTCCCTTCCCTTTGGAAATCATACGAAGATTGGAACAAACTCTATCCCAAAACGATCCAAATGCTCAAAAAGAATAATAAAACTTTTGAAAAAATGCAAAAAAAGATCAGTATGATTGATTTTAATGCTTTGACAGGAGAACGAGGTTCAGGACTTCAAGGAGAGTGAAATGGAGTTTCAGAAAATCCGCAATTTGTTAATCTCGTTTTCAATGAATATTTCTGGTACAATACTTTCCTTCTCTATGAAAGATATATCTTCAGTACTTCCAACATATCAGAAAAACAAAAAAAATATTATAATATGAAAATAGAAAAAATGATGGAAGATTCTCGTAAAACTTTGGAAGTAGCTTTAGAAGATTTGAACGGATTTGCAAGGACTTATCCTTTGCATATTGCACGAGTACTGTATCAAGAAAGCTTGCTTGATCTGAGAAATAATTATCTTTCTAAATTAGTAACTCCGATTTATACTCTTTATGATAAATTTAGAAATGTGCAACCCGTAGAATAATTAATCTTTACTTTTATTTCAGGAATGATGCAGAAAATAATCAGACTTTTATTCTTTTCCTTTTCTTTCCTCATCGTAGGAATGAATTTTTCTTTTTCTGTATCTCAATCTCCCGATTCTGCTAAAGGAGTGTCTGTGAATATCAATCTTGCCGATAGTATTTTAAATTCTTACCTGGCTAATAGAGAGGATAAATCTTACCTTAAAGCAGTGTATTCTTCCAATTTCTCGACAGATCCTTATGGGGATGCAGCAAATAGAGAGAATCTTTTATTGGAGGAACAGTTTTCTTTAGCGATCAATTTTATGGAACAATCATTCAAAGAAAAAAAATGTGATATCTCTCGTAAGGACTTTACGAATTTTTTGGATGAATATAGTGTAGAATATCAAAACGATCTTGCACTTTTAACGAAAGGAAAACATAAAAGTAAATCTGAAAAAAAAGATTCTGAAAATAAAGCAACCAAAAGAGGAGATTTTTGTATCAAATATAATACTTGTAGTGCAAAATCTAATGTGGCTTACGATTGTGTAGGTGAGATTGTATCGTTGTATCAACAAGCGAAACTTGAAGCTTCAGAATATCAATCTGTAACCACTGCAAATATGGGAACAGACAAATATTATAATAATTCTCTGGATGATTCTCCTTATGATATCAAGTATGATATTTCTGTGATCGAGAAAATTATTTTCGAAAGTGTCGACGAAAAAGATCAGACTTTCTTTTATCCTTCTGTAGCATGAACAGCAAAAAAGAAAAAATCTGCCTCTTCATCAACGAATCCTTCTACTATTACGAATTCAACTTCTTCTACGAGAAGTGCTTCAACTTCTTCATCAAGCAATACTTCAAAAAGCAGTTCAACGAGTTCTTCCGCTTGAAATACCAATCTTTCTAAAAACGGAACAACAACGGCTTCCACGAATGGAACTACCTCTCAACAATCTAACAGTCAGACTTCTCTTTCTTCTTTGTGAAATTCTTCTTCAGACACCAATACTTCTAGGGGAAAAGAGATTCTTTTCGAGGTAGATCCTACAGATGATTTTTTGTGAGATACCGAGTTTGAACAGTTTTTCAATGGAGAGAATTATCTCAAAGTTCCTGCGACTTTTGGAGGAGAAAGATGTATTCCTTATGACCTCCAAACTCAGAATGCCATCGTTAAACAGCAAGAAAAAGATTTATCGATTGATATCTTGGATGATTATCTTGAGACTCTTCCTCTCGTTTCTGATAATGCTCCTTGAAGTGCAGAAAATGCTCCTTGAGTCACTTCTTCTTCAGAAACTCCTTCTTCCACTCCTCAAACGGAAAAGGAAAAAGAAGAACAAGAAAAACAACAAGCTGCAGAAAAACAACAAGCATTGAATCTTGATGATCCGAGTAATGTGGAAAAACTTATGGAGAAAGCAAATAAATGTTTAGATCAATGTAAAGCCTATAAAAGCCGTATTCAACAACTTAATTGTAAAGCTCAATGTCTTTGTGATCAATACGAATCTCCTTTCTTCAAACCTAATGCAAAAGCAGAAAAATTAGGATTAAAAGTCTGACCTGTTTTGACTCTTAATTTCTGTACGGTTCCTGCTGCTTCCTCTACTTCGACGATGAAATGAGGAAAAGTGATGAGTATTGAAGAAGTCTTTAATGAAATTAAAAATGTCTTGGAGATGTTAAATAATAGTGGAGAACTCTGAATTCATGAACAGCAACATGAAACTTTTGATTTGCAAGCATTGACGACAAGTTTTGCGAAGAGTTCAGATATCGATATTAGAAATCAAGATTGAGCAGGGAAAAGTTCGAGTACCAATGGAACTCCTGCGGTAGTAGCCAATCAAAACTTACAGGAAATTTTAACAGATCCTAATAGATATATTGTGGTACAAAATGAGCTTCTCAAAAATCCAGAGTATGCTGAAAATGACAAGTCTTCGGAAGTTGCGGTGGCAACTAATAAAGATGCAGACAATAAAGCTCAAAATGTTACCGATGTACAAGTGGATCAAGAAGCCGTCTTTGCTCAAAAAACTCAGCAGATTCAAGGAGAATATAGAACTTTTTTCAATAATGAGGTTGTTGCTTCGATTGGAAATATTTCTGATCTTGTCGGAACGATGCAAGAAGTCGTAGAAGATCTTCAAAATGTTTCGGATTCTATTTTACAAACAGCATAAAAAATCTGATCGTCACTGCGGTCAGACTTTTTTATTTTATTTTTTATGTAAAATGAGTCATCGATGACCTGATTTGCATAAAACTCTTTTTTTATTAGTTCACAAGAGGATTAAAAAAACTATGTACAACAGCTTTTTATAAACCTTTATAAATATCTCCTCTACTATCAGCATTTACAACATCAATAATCAGCTTATAGAACTTTCTTTTCAAAGATGATTTGATACATCGATTATTTTAATGATGCTAAAAAAGAAAAGGCTTCCACTCATTCTTCTCCATGAGTACTTTCCTTAATAGCTTGAATATCTTGAGAAGTTGGTTCTTCTTTATTCTCAAGAGTAATTGAAGTCATTATTTAAGATATAAGAATAAAAATCTACTATACAAAATATCGTTTTTTTGAACATCTCTAGTATACAAAATATCGACTTTTTTGCAAGTTCTAGTCGTAGAAAAAAATCTTTCAAAATCATTTGACATTTTATTGCTTTTTTATATGTTATTAATGGTAGAAGATATTTTTTATCTTGTAAGGAATGGGAAAGATGGCAGAGAGAATGACAAATTCAGATATATTTAAAGCATGAGCTCTCAGTTTTACTTTATATGCAGCGCTAATTCTGGCAACTCTTTGATCAAATAAAAATAAAAATTCTTCTTCACCTATTATTCCAGATCTAAATGGAAATCATTTCATAGCAGTTACAGATACAATACCACAGTTTTACAAAGATCTGTGAGATACTTTATCTAGTTGATGAAAAGAGGAGGGAAAGGGAAATAAGTTAATTTGAGAAAATACAAGTATATCTCATGAATTTAAAAAATGAGAACAGGATACTTCAGCTTCAGTAGCTGCATTATTTGCGGATCTGGAGAATAATAAAGAGAATTCTCAGCAAGGTAGTGGAACAATAAATATTGTAACTTTATTGGAAGAAAATAAAAAAGCATTTGAAGCTCTTTTTTCGCCATCACAGAATTGATGATACCATAGTAAGGATGCTAAACGTCCTAACGATTTAAGTGATAATCCTGCTCCATTAGATGCAGCTTTAACATATATAATAACACATTGTCAAGATGCTCCATTGGCTTTTTGAGCACGAGATTTAACTCCTGAACAAAAACAACAACTCGAAACAGCTGGGCGAACTTCCCAAGGGAATAATACTTTTGTTCGAAGTAGAAATTCAAATGATATTACATCAAACTAGTTTACTATTATAAATTTTTCTTGTTTGTAAGTTTTTTGTTCAATTAATAATAAAAAGTCTAACTTATCTACAATATAGGTTAGATTTTTTTGTTTTTTAAAGAAAAAAACAGTATAATAAAATAAGCTTTATTATCTATTGTTGTGGGAATGGGAATCGAAAAGCACGAGAATACCAATACTTTAACGGACAAAGTAGAGACCTTAGGAGTAGAATGAAAGAATATAAGATTTGATAATACTTATAATGTTTATAAACAAGAAAAACAACAAGAAGCAACAGAACAAAATAAGGAGATTTTCAACAAATCAATCCAAAAAGGATTCAATGATGTATTAAAACAATTAGGACCTGACCAATTCATAAAAAAATTTAATTCTAATGATATACAATTATTAGATCTCCTAAAATCATTACCTTCGAATCATCCATTGGTTACAGAGATAGCAATTTTCAATAGAGATCATCAGAATTACAAACCTTACCTAGATGTTTTTTGAGAAGAAAAAATAAAAGCACTTAAAGAAGCATATCGTCAGAAACAAGCAATAGAAAAAAAACAAAAGGAGAGACAGGAGATCAATAAAATACAAAAAGATATTCCAGCATTTATTGATGAAATTCAACAAGGGACAATAAAGATTAAATTTCATAACGATTCTATTCCATTTACATGGTCCCATTTTCTTTATGCTTTAAATCAAAAACCTCAACAAGCAATAGATTTAGACATAGAAGATCAAGATGATAAAGCAGCAATAAATAATATTATAGCTTTTATTGAACAACATAGTTTAAACACATCTTACAATTTATTTAAGAATTATATTCCTAAAGATACGGAAGCTATCAATTATCTTAATGAACTTCCTAAAAATAGAAACGATTGGGAAAGAGCTTTAAGCGATGGTGCAGATGAACTCTCTCAAATTTTTCAAATCAGAAAAAATCAAGAGACACTTGCAGAACTCACAGGACTTTCTCAAGATGAGCTTAACGATACCCGAAATTTCAGAGCCTTTTTACTTACCCATCAAGATATTTTTGACCAAATCATAAAAACATTCAATTACGATGATGAAACAAAAAAAATTACAAAAGACAAAAAGACTAAAGAGCAAGTTCTCGATACTTCTAATTATACCTTTAGAATGATGGAGAAATATGGAATTAATAAAAAAACGCGAGAACAAGAAAAATTTGATGATGGAGGTACAGGACTTTTTGCTCTTACAAACTATTATCTAAACAACAAAAATAATTCTCAAGCACAAGCATTTTGTAAAGAATATGAAGAAACAATTCTTCCAGAACTTATGGATAAATTTAATCAGACAAAATTTAAAGCTGAAAAAATTACGACTTTCGAAGAGCTAGTAAATTTGATTAGAAACAATGCAATAGACTTACAAGATGATCAAGCTTTATGTAGTCAATTATTTTGAACAGTCTGAAACTCCATCAATGAAAATAATAAAACCGAAGAACTCGAAAAGAACAGACTTACACCAGAAAGTATCAAAAGATGAGAAAAACTCGTAAACGTCTTCGAAAACACCTCTAATGAACCAACAACTCCTGAAGAAAAGAAGACAATGGAGCAAGTACTTCAAGGGGAATACTTTCAAAAACAGTTAGAGCACAAAATGCAACAATTAATGGAGAATCCTAAATTGTTCAATTTTTTTGCAAAATATCCCAATCTAAAACCTCGATTTACGCTCGAAAATATTGCGAAATATGACTGAAGAGATCCTGCACAAAAACTTCTCATCCAACTTGTAAGAAATACATTTGTTTCAAAGAAAGCATTAGACTCTTACCAACATAACTTGATTGATACCAATAAATTGGATGATATAAATGCTATTACTGAAACTGTTGATCTTGTCTTCGAGGAAGCTCTTAATGATGAGAGTCTCTTTAAAGACTTTGAACAAGGTCCAGATTTTGCCTTCGATGAAGCAGAGAACTTAAAACTTCAGGAAATTGATCTTACAGATACTTATCTTCCTAAAATGTTAGGAGATTTTGATAAATTACACGATGGAAGTCTTTCTCAACCTATTGAAGCATTAGCAAAAGAAAATGCAAAAGATGATACCGGTCATGAACCTCTCAAAGAACTCTTTAAATTGAAAGTCTGACAAAATCTCAATGAGTTTTTTACTAAACTTCATCAATGACTTGTTGATAAATTTGCAAAAACTAATAAGTATATTTCCCTACCTAAAGATATTTTTACAAATATCTTTGATATCTCAGAATGGGATGAAAAAAAGGAGCCTTCTTTCCGTCGAGGAGAGTTTAAACTTTTTTTAACGATGAATGGGATCCCAACTACACACTTTGATACCTACAAGCAAAAAATCGAAGATTCTGTTAGAAAAAGAGTAAAAGCTGAATGCGAAAAGAAAACAGAGTTTAAAGAAAATATCGATACTTCTCTTCATAAAATCATGATTTCTGATAGAGTTTCTTATACGATTTCAAAACTTAAAGATTCTCCTTTTACGAAGGGATTGAAACTTGATACAAGCAAATCAGAGAATGTTCAAATTGATGGAAATCTCAATGTTACGATTAATGGAACCTATGATGGGAAACCTTGTCAACTTTGTATCAATCAAGATGGAACGGTAAAAATCACGGCTTACTATCATAACCAGGGAGATAATATAACCTTTGATAATAGTCCGAATTTTCTTCTTTTTCAAATTCCAAGTATTAAAGAACAGGAAGAAATCTGATATGGAACTTTGAATGCACTTGGAAACCGAAGAAAAGAGGATCGAAAAGAAGTATATAGTCAGCTACAAGAACATCATACCATCAAAGAGGAAGGAATCGAAGATTTCCCTCTACAAAAAGAAAAAGGATTGTGTTTTCTCAAAATCAAGGAACTTTTATGATTCACGGAAACTTCTTTCAATCCAGAAAATGCCGAATATCAACCTGTATGTGAATTTTTTAATGACTTTGCAGATTGTATCAAAAGTCCTCATATCGCAAGAGAGATTAATGCCTTTTTAGGGGAACTCGCTAATTTGAAACAACAAGTACGAGATGGAAATGATTGGATCAAAGGAAATTCAAAACTCGCTCGTCTTCTTTTCGATCGTGATCGTATGACAAACAATCAAGCTAATGGTTTAAAAGGTTTCCAAGAAAATCCTTATATTCTTGTTTTACAGCATTTTATGAAACCAGATTGAAATGGGTATAAATTTAATGTTGATGATGCTCTCATGTATATTTCTGCATTCAAACAATGAGACCAAGTACTTCAAGCACGAGATGCTAAAATCCGCGGAGAAGATGGTTCTGAACAATACCGCATTTATGCAGATACTCCTTTGACACAGTATCTCAAGAACTTAGAACAAACAACTGCTTAATGAATTCCTTTTCTTATTTTTCTATTAAGGCAAAGATTTTGTCATTTTTTTTTTATTTTGAAAAAAGTTTCTTTGGAAGTTTGAAAATATTAGTTCATCTCGTCGATTTTCACTTTCTCTTGAATCAAAAACTTCTTTTCTTACAATAGAATCAGATTTTTATTTTTTTATCTTTTGTGTATTTTTATGGATTGAAATAAAACGGATTTTTTCTCGAAAAAGATCTCGAATGCGAGGTCCTTTAAAAGAAGACAACAAAATCATTTAGGGATTCGAATCGTGCTGATTGTCTTGGGACTTTGAATCTTTGGAGTGTATAAGCTCTTTTATGCGGATCCTGTGCTTAAGGAAGTCGATCAACAAGAGAAAAATACTTTTTCTTTGGGAACGATCGTTGCTCTTGAAGGAGAATTGAGAGCTGATGGTGATTTGATGACTCATACTCATACCTTGACGACAAGCAATTCTTGAATCATTTTCATTAAAAGTAGTCAAGAAAATGGACCTTTGGGAGAATATACCGGAACGGTTTCTCTTACAGGAAAGGTGGAGAAATTCTATCAAGAGAAGCCTATTGTAGAAGTGATTACTTTGAGTGGAACTCTTTCCAATCAAGAAAAAGATGAACCTGATGTTGTTTTAGATAAAAATTCAGGGGTGTATTATCCTTCTGCTTGACTTCAATTCTTACCTTCTTTCTTTGATAAATATCTCTTATTGAATGAAGGAGAAAATGGAGAGTTCTTAATTCAGAATTTGGATACCAATCAACAATTTACTCTTGAATATTTTAGATGTAATGAATCCGATCCGAATAAGAATTGTAAAGGATTTGTCGATCTTTTCTCTCAAAGTTCTCGTAGTTTTGTTACGGCAAATGGAGATGTGTATTATAAACAAAGTGAAGTAAATTCGTGGTTTGTCTCTAATGGAAATCGATGGGGAATCTTCATCAATGATGTTTCTGAGGAAGAAGTCATGCAACTCAAAGATTATATCGTCTTTGCAAATGAGAAAATTATGAAAAATTGGTTGGATTTTGCGGCGACTCGTATTTGTCAGGACGATGAAGAATCTCTTAAAACGATTACAGATTCGCAATTTACTTTGAAACAGAGCGGACTTGTAGCAACGATTTCCGGAGAAGGAACGAAACATCTTCTTACTTGTGAGATCAAAGTGGATTTCAGTCTTCCTAAAAAAGGAGAATTAATAAGTCTTTCTAAAAATGGAGAAAAAGTGCAAATTGTACCAGAAGAAAAAGAAGAAAAGATAGAAACTCCTTCAAAAAAAGAAGAAAAATCTGACTCTTCATCAAAAGAACCTTCTGAAACCGAATCAAAAACTCCTTCTCAGGAAGAACCTTCTAAATCAGAAGAACCAACCTGACAAGAACAATTAACTCAACGAAATCCTAATGTTCCTCAATTTCCCATTAATCCAGAAAAAGGATTGAAATATGCGAGAAAATGAAATTATACAGTGAATTTTTCTTCTTCAAATATTGCATATGCTGCAAGTTCTGTAAAAGAAAAATTTGGAAATGATGATATCAATTGTACTTATGTAGTCAATGTTATCAAATATGCTGATAGAGATAATGTTGAAACTTCTCCAGATATTAGAATTTATGAATGTATGGTGAAGAATCCTGTTTCAGCAAGTACCTTATGAGAAAACTTTGTAATTAAAGAAGCAGCAGATAGAACCTTTATTATTCAGATTATCAATCCTGCTTGGGTAGATTTCGCAAATGCTTTAAGCTTTGATAGTGCGGAGGAATAGAAATATTGAAGGGAATATTGAAAGGAACCTGAAAGAACTCTTATACAAAGTGTAGAAAAATCTCTTATATTAAAAAGACATCCTAGCGGATGTCTTTTTTTATGATGATCGATTATTATTTTCTTTTTTCTTCTTTATCATCTTCTCCTCCAAGAATAAGTTTCATACATTCTCTAATAAGAGGAACATTTACACAAAGAGTTAAGATTACTCCTACTACTAGCATCAAACCAAATCCTTTAAAGATATTGATACCAATACAGAAGAGAAAGAAACCGATAATTCCTGTAGATACTTGAGAATCTTTGATAGCAGTATAACTTCTCTCGTATGCAATCTTAATTGCAGATTTAATATCTTTTCCTCCTTCTTGTTCTTCTCTCATTCTTTCGAAGATAAGAACATTTGCATCTACTGCCATTCCAATAGAAAGGATAATTGCAGCAATTCCACTAAGAGAAAGAGCATAATCTGTAATTTTTACGATAGCTAAGAGTACTAATGTATAAGCTACAAGAGAGATTAGAGTAACAATTCCTTTCTTGATACCATAAAGAACTACCATATAGATAAAGATTGCTATAATACCAAAGATCAATGCTGTTACTGCTCCAGAGAATGCACGATCTCCAAGAGTTGGATTAATTTTTTCTTCTTGCATCAATACAAGTGGTGCAGGAAGAGCTCCGTCATTGAGAGAATCTGCAGTTTCTTTTGCTTCTTCTTTAGAATAATTTCCTTCAATAGAAGCGGTTCCATCACAAATCTTAGCTTGAATTCTTGGTGCTGTTACTAATTTTCCTCCAATAAAAATTGCCATTTGATTTCCAATATTATGTTCTGTAATATCACAGAATACTTCTTTTCCAATACTATCAAAGGTAATATTTACTACAGGTTGTCCTAATTTTGATGTACCAACTGCAGCATATTGGAAATTAGCTCCATTTAACATTTTTCCATTTGATGATTGAGCAGGGATCCAACTCAAAGAATCTTGAACGAAAACTTCTTGGATCGTATAATAAGTCTTTGATTGAAGTTCCTTTTCAAATGTTGCTTGATCAATATCATTAATCACTACAAATCCATATCGTTGATCATTTACTCCTTTTTTATCAAGTACTACGATGAAATATACAACTCCTTCTCTTTCATAAGCTGCCGCTTTACCCACTTCTTGAGTAGTAAAATCAGGAATAATTTGTTTTAATTCAAGAAGAGAAATCGTTGATTCTAATACAGGAGTAACATCAGTGAATTCTGCATGAATATCATTTTCCAATTCTTCTACTACAAATTTTTTCTTGTCTTCTACTTTTTTCTGTTCTGCTTGTAATTCTTCTCAAGTTAATCCGTCTAATTTTGGTTGATAAGCGAGAATTTTTACTTTATATGCTTCTTGATTGTCATAGATTGTTCCATTATTGAATTTCAAAGTAGTATCTGCGATTTTATAATCTCCACTTTCAATTCCTTGATTTGAATTTTGAACATCTAATTCATTATTGATCTCTAATCCTAATTTTTTAGATACTTCAACGATATCATTCAGATTTTTTTCTTTTCTTTCTTGAGTTTCTTTATCTACAAGGCGAAAGAAAGTATATCCATTTACAGATTCTTCAGCGAGTTCTCCATTCTCATCAGTATATTGTTGGATTCCATAAGTTCCTTCGATAATATCTGAAAGAGCTCCATTTTCCAACTTATTGAGCATTTCTTGATTTTCTGTATAGAGATTTGGAAGTTCTAAAAGGCTTTTTTGTGTATATTCTTGATAGAATACATTTTCTGAACTTTTATTATCTGCAAAACTCTGTATTTTTGATGGGTCTTTCTTGATATCATCATACAATCTTGTAGCAACTCCTTTTCTCTCTTCTTGATTTTGAGCTTTCTCATTTGGAAGTTTAAACTCTAATTCCACCGTTTTTCCAATAATTTCTTTTGCTTGATCAAGATCTGTAATTCCTCCAATTTCTACTACGATTTGAGTTTCTTCATTACGCTTTTGAGTATAAGCTTTATAATCACTTACTCAAAGTTTTGAAATTCTATTATCGATATTTTTCAAAATAATATTTTCTACCGTATTTTTTACCGCATTAAGTTCTGCTGACTGATTATTTTCGGCATAAGCACTTTCATATTTATCATAAGAGATTTTATAAGTAAGTCTTGTCCCTCCTGAAACATCAAGTCCTTTTCTAAAACTTGTAATTCCTTTATCTGTCAAAGACAATCCTCTCGATAAAGTTTCTTTATCAAAACTCCATTCAACAAAGAATACGGTAATAATGGAAAGAAAAAGCACTACTGCTAAAATAATTTTCTTTCTGTCCCAAACAATTTTCATTAAAATGATAAATAAATAAAAAATTTCTATATTTTAGATTAGTGTTTTGGTTATGAAAATCAAATAGAAATTGTAAAAAAATACCTTTAATGAATCTGTCTATTTTAATAATAGCATTTTCAACCTTGTAAGTTTAATTTTTTCTTCGTCAGAAATTAAAGAACTTTTTATACAATATTTAAAATAATTTTGCACTTCTCAACTAATAATTTTTTTAATCATAGCAAGTTTAGCTTCTACCTCTGAACATCTTTCAAGTTCATTTTCTCGTCGAATTTGAAGTCAACGAATCTCATCTTTCTCATCTTCTTCAAGAGTTTTTTCTACAACCGCATGCAACAGACTTTCTGGCAAAGCTGTAGAGATAATTTTTCAAAAAGAATAAAAATCTGAAAGAAAATCACTATTTTGAGTAAGATTCTCTATAAAATTTCCGAAGAATAAGCTATCAAGTAAAGTTTCTTTATCAATTTTATATTTTTTACCCCCTATTTGTTCTTCTGCTTCTTTCTGATACTGCCTCAAAAGGATTTTTCCCTCTCCTCTTTTGTATTGTTCAAACTGTATTCCTATAGTTTCTGAAGGGAATCCAAGTTTTTCTGCTAAAATCCCCTTATAATGTTCTTGAATAATTAAATTATCAATTGCGATAATAAGTTCAAACATTGAATTAATTAATTTCTGCTTATCAATAGGAGAATTCATATCAAGTTGAGCTCTTAATCTTCCAAAAAACTGTACGAATCCGTCTTCTGCTTTTTCAATAATTTGAGAAAAAATCTCTTTCCCCTCGGGACGATTTGCAAGTTCATCTGCATCTTTACATCACTCTGGCAAAGAAAGCATTTTAGGATACATATTTTGATGATAACAAAGTTTTAATGCTCTGAAGGTAGCTTGAAGTCCAGCAGCATCATTATCAAATAAAAGATACACATTTTCCGTAAATCTTTTTAAGGTTTTGATATGAAAATCTGTGAGAGCGGTTCCACTCGTTGCGACTCCGATAGGAAATCAAAGTCTTCGAAGTCCAATCACATCCATTTGCCCTTCTACAATGATCACTTTTTTTTCTTGGATGATATGAGGTTTCGTATGAGAAAGCCCATACAAAATTTTTCCTTTTTCAAAGGCTTTATGTTCTGAACTATTGAGATATTTTGGTTGATCTTCAGGATTGATTACCCTCGCAGTAAAACCTACCACATTTTTCATGAGATCACAGATCGGGAAAGTAATTCTATTCCTAAAAAAAGAAAAAGGTTCTCCTCCCTCCTTTTGTTTAGCTAAAGAGGCTTCTAAAAGATCAGAATTGGTAAATCCTTGACTTCTTAAAAAAGATAATAAATCTGAAAAACTATCAGGAGCATACCCCAAACCAAATTCTTTCACGATATCGTCGGTCAGATTTCTTTTCTCTTTTAAATACTTTTGAGCTTCGGGATGTTTTTGTAACTGTTGAGTGAAATACTCTTGGGCAAGTTTATGAATTCTTTTAAGTTTTTCTTTTTCTTCACTATGGGCATTAGAATAATTGCTTTTCTGATACTGAGAAAGATCTAAATGTTCTCTTTCTGCAAGCATTTTCACTGCATCTCGAAAATCACATTTTTCGATCTCTTGGATAAATTTAAATACATTCCCTCAAATTCCACATCCAAAACATTTAAAAATCTGTTTCGAAGATGAAACCATAAAAGAAGGAGTTTTCTCTCTATGAAAAGGACAGCAACCTGAAAAATTTGATCCTGCTCTTTTGAGAGGGACATATCTTTGAATCACTTCTACAATATCCACACGATTTAAGAGTTCTTCAACGATATCACTTGCCATAGTTACGATAGAAGATAAAATAGAGAATAAAATTGACAATAAATTAACCATTTCCTTCAGATTGTCAAATTATTTTTTGGAGAAATCATTCTGAAACATTCCTAAAGAATCATACTAAAACTCATAGAAGAATAGTAATTCAATACCAAAATTTGAAAATGAAAAGAGTTTTTTCCATAAAATAATGATTTATACCTTGATATCAAAAAAAAGATTCTTATGATGAAGGTATCTTTTATTTTATTATTTTTCATAAAAAATGGCTATATCTAAAGACTTTGAAAATGGAGTAGATAAGATTTCTCAAGAAGTATCAAAAGCTGCAGAAAATGTAAAAGAAACAGCTTCTGATTTCGGAGGATGGTGGAAGAAATCTTCTCTCGAAGAAAAAATTTCAACTTTTATCTGAGTAATTCTCATTGTTTGGGCTCTCATTGGATTAAGTGGAATTGTTTTCTGGGTAATTCTTCTCACTTTAGGAATCCTTTGTGTAACAGGATACTTTGAAAAACCTCTCAAAAACATTATCAATTGGTTTAAAACAACTTGTAATAGTAAAAAAACTAAGAAAAAAGAAGAAGAAAAATTAGAAAAAGTTGAGGTCGAAGAAAATACGAAAGATGAAAAATAATATATATCTCTAAAATACTAGATTTATTCTAGTATTTTTTGTGAAAGGAAATCTCTTTAAGAATAAGGATGAAAAAATGGAGGTAAGGCCTTGGATGGACAATTTAACAGTAGACCATATTGATCAAAGACTTAAAGAATATAAGATTACTATTGATCGTACGGTTTTTGAACTTGCTAAAGAATTGGCACCTCAAGATCCTTATCACAATTTTGGTCACGAACTTCAAGTTGCTAATACGGTTATTGATTTATGGGAGATCCAAAATAAAAATAAGACAAAGAAAGATCTTCAAGGATTAAAATTACTTGTTATCGCTGCAATCTTCCATGATGCTTGATATAGAATGGACGAGAAAAAGACAAAACTTTGAGAGTTAAAGACCTGTGATATTTTACAAGAATTTTTAAAAGATCAAACTTTACAAGAATTAGGTATCAAAAGAAAACAACTTAATAGTCTTATTTTAAACACTAAGCTTGAATCTCATAAAACTACTGTTGATGAATTATCACAAATTCTTCAAGATGCAGATTTTGGATGTTTTTGATATGGACCTGAATATCTTCTCTATACGGTTATGAATCTGATTGATGAAGGAGAAATTACTTTGGATCATTTTATTGATAATGAAAGAAATTTCTTAATAAAGTTCCTCAATAGAAAAGTATTTGTAAGTAAAGCTGGACAAGCCTTTTTCGACAATCCTTTTGCAAGTATCAAAACAATAGAATCTCGATGACAAGATGTTATTAATGAAGCTTATAGATTAAGAGAAGAAAAACTTACTTATTCAGAGTTTGTAGAAAAACTTCATGCCTTTATTAAATCAAAATGAAGAAAAGTTAGATCTCCTCTAGAAGTTCCGTAACAATCTGATTATACACATTCATCCCCTTATCGGTTAAAATCAAAGTATCGCTATCGTAGATAAGGAATCCCTGTTTTTCGTATGTTTGTATTTTTTCTTCTCGATTTGAAACTAATACCTTTTCAAATCCCTGAAGTTTTTTTACTCCTTGATCGGTGCGAAGTCCAAGAAAAAACTTTTCAATCAAAAAATCCTTTTCTTCCATTGGAATAATTTCTTTCATTTGAGAAAAGTCGTCGGAAAGGTATTTCGGAAAATAAGGAGTATTTGTAAATCTCAATCAGCCTTTTCCCTCTTTTTGTAAAAACTGAGCAACTTCCATATAAAAAGGGCTTTTTGCAGAGAGAAAAGAAGAAGCAGACACTCCTAAACCGAGATAATCTTCCATCTCTCGATACACTCTATTATGAATCGAAGATTTTGCAACTTTGGAAAAATTCGAGATTTCATATCTTAGATATCAAGCTTCATTTACGGTATTTTTGAGGAAATCAAATTCTTCATAAATTTCATCATCATTCCCAAAATACTGCTTATCGATTTCATTTGTCTTTTTTCGCTGTTGATGTTCGAAAAGTTCCAAGGTATAAAGCGAAAAACTATCAGCAAATCACGATTGCACAAAATGATAAAAAAAGTCTAAAGCTGAAGGAGTTCGAAGTTGGAGATTTCCTTTTTTTGATGTATGGAATTTACCGAAAGCGATAAAATCAAAATTATAGACAGAGTTTTCTTTTTTTAGAGGTTGGAGATTTCTCAAAAAATCCACCATTCCTGGAAACGAACAATTTCTCCCTGTATTTACGAGAATTTCATTATCGAAAGTTTGAAGTCCAAAGCTAAATCTCACTCTTGGAAAACGATGATATTTTTTCTGGATTTCGTCTACAAAATGCAAGACTTCCTCTTGAGGATACGGATTACATTCGATACTCAGTTCTCCGATATTTTCAAAGTTAAACACTTTTTCACAATGTTCAATCAGACTTATCATCTCTTTTTCTCCTATCAAACTTGGAGTTCCTCCTCCGAAATACAAAGTCTTAATTTCTGCTTTCGGACAAAGTTTTCCATAGAGTTCTATTTCTTCATGAAGCCTTTGAAGATAGGTTTGAACCATGGATTCTGTAGCATTTGATACCACTGAAAAGGAGCAATATTTGCAATTTTGTGCACAAAAAGGGATATGAAAATAAAGGGATACCATCAAATTTTATCAGGTAAATAAAAAAAGGATAAAAATCTGTTATTTTTTATGGATAGGATAAATTCCAATTACGAATTCTCCTTTTACTGCGATTGTCCCCTCTTTAAATTGAGCAATAATTTCTTCAAGAGTTCCTGTAATATGTTGTTCGAAAAGTTTACTAATTTCTCTGGAGATACTGATTTTTCCCACAAATCCATATTCTTTTAATTCTTCACAAAGTTTCTCGATTCTATGGACAGACTCATAAAAAAAGGTTGCATGGTCTTCTTGGATAATTTTCTTGAGGAGAGTTTGTCTTCCTTTCTTTTGCGGTAAAAATCCTAAAAAAGTGAAGATCGTCGTATCAAATCCCGCACTTACAATTGCAGGGATTAATGCATTTGCTCCTGGAAGGACGGTAAAAGGAAGCTGTTCTTTCTGACAAAGTTCAATTAAGGATTTTCAAGGGTCAGATAGTCAAGGAGTTCCCGCCTCAGAAATCATAAGTACTTCATTATTTTCGATCAGATTTTTATAACTTTTCAACTTATGTTCATCGATAAAACTCGTCAAAACGAAAAATTCTTTTCCTTCAAGTTCGATATCATACATTGAAAGAAGTTTTTTCGTCGTTCTCGTATCTTCACAAAGGAAAAAAGAAGCTTCCTTCAAAAGTCTCAAAGCTCTCAAAGTGATATCTTCTTTATTTCCAATAGGGGTAGGAACCAAATAAAGCATTCTTACAAAAGAAAATAAATCTGACTCTTTTTTAGTGTTTCTCCTGTAAAATGCAATAAAGTTTTATGTCTGTTTTTTCTTGTCGTTAATGATTTTTATCCTCCTAAAAGAGTATTTTCAAAGGTAATCCCTTTTTTTAATCTTTCATATTTATCATAAGCAGCAGTATTGAAAAGTCTTAAGTAAGTTCTTGGATTATTTGCCATATAAGATAAAGTGTCTCTATTAATTTCTGCAAGTTCGATTTCAAGTTTTCTAATCAAAAGTGTTTCGTTTTCATTGATGACATAACTTACTTGAGTAAGAGTATGAGTTGGTAAATCGTAATTTGCTGTCAAGGTAATATCATTAATCGTGAAAGTTACCTTGTAAATCGTTGGATTCTCTGTCTTTTCAATAATAGGATTTGTACGGAGATAATCTTTAATTTTTTCTTTGATAATGAAGAGATTTGAAGTATTTTCTGCATCTTCTTCAATGATAATTTCATCTTCCGTTTCATCTTTCAAAATTTCTTCAATGATTTGGAGAGTGTTCGCTTCGTTGAAAATAACTTTCTCGAGTTGCATTCTGATTTTTTTCTCTTTTTCTTGATCAGTAATATGGAATGTTACTAGTGCATTATCTTTGAAAATAAATTGATAGTGGATCTTGTTTTTTACAATCGTCATCATATCATTTTCACATTCTGTCTTATATTCATCAGAAGTAAAATAGGTACAATAATTGATCTTTTGAGTTTCTTTGTAGAGATAATTATCAACATTTTCATTCATAATATTCAACATTTGAGGAAGTGTATGTCTTTCAATATTATTGTAATCCATCAATAATGTGGTAAATTCATCATTATCAATAATTCTGATATTTTTGAGATAGAGAACATTATCTTCGAGGTAAAGCCAAATTCTTGCTCTCATTACAGCATCACTATGTTGCTCGAAAAGAATTTGAGTTTGGATTTCTACCTGCTTTCTATCTTCAGAAATCGTACTTTTTGAAATTCTAAGATTTTTGAGGAGAAGAAGACTATTCAAAGGTGTTTCAATATCTACTTCATAGGTTGCAGAACTTTGAAGCTGTTTATAATTAATAAGATCCTTGATCGTAATTTGTTTTTCAAGTCCAATGGTTCCAAATGCTTTATCTCCTTTATTGATTTCGGTAATTTTATTTACAAAGGTATTGATTTCTGCTTTGGTGAGGTTGTTTTTAGCATTATTTTCGAGTTTAGATTGAAGAATATTATTATTGAAAAAATAAATAATATTTTTGTAAATTGGGTCCAAATATGCATTATGAGAATCGTCTTTATTTACCAATTCCTTGATGAATTCTAGGTAATTATTAATAAGAGTGGTATTATAAACTCCGTTTTCAAAATTTTTATAAAGCATTGCCATAAGGGAAATACTTTTGTATGCATTAATTTCTTTACTGTTAAATACCTTACTTTTGATGATTTTTTGAGAGATTTCTTGATTGACGGTGATCAAATATTTATTGTTGATATATTGATTATATTCTTCCATGCTACACTGACTAAGAAGAGTATCTAGATTATCTGCAGTATTTTCTTGATAGAGTGCATAATTGAGTAAAAGAGAACAAAAGTCTGATTTTTTTTGCTGATTTCCTTTGATTCAGAGATAGATTTGATTTAAATCAGGGAGATATTCTTCAAGGTTGTAAAAATGTCCATATTGTACAAAATTATCGAAGAATTTATAACAAATATTAGGATAAAAACTGTAATTTTTGATACATTGAAGATTAAAATCATCGAGAACACTTTCTTTGATACGAAATTGTTTCTTTTCCACTTCTTCTTCTTCCCCTTCTTGCATCAGTTTGAAAAAGAGTTTTTGAATATCTTCTTGAGTATATTCATCATTATCAAATTTCTCTTGATTGAAAAGTTCTTGATCGAGATTGATTACCGTATTGTTTCAAAGGATGATCCCTTGATATTTGATCAGATTTCTTGAACTCTTTAAAAGAGTATTATCATTAACTTTATTGATGGAAAGAGTCCCTATCTTATTGATAATCTCAAGATCTTGATAGTCAAAATTTTCTGTTTTCGTTTGTTGTAAAGTTTGAGTTTCCTCTTGATGAGTTTCATAAATCGGAATATAACTTTTCTGACTTGTAGATAAAAAATGATATCACAATCGCAAGGTCGCAATCGTAAGTAAAACATAAATTCCTTGTTTGAAAATATAATGATGAAATCTCTTATATCTTCTGATAATTTTCAAATGGTGTTCATTAAAAAATGCAAGGTTTACTTTTTTTATTTCTTGTTCTTCCGTCAATTGAGGCTCTTCATTTTGTTTCTCAAGATCATCTAAAGAAACTTGTTGAGGAGATTCTTGAGGAATTGATTGTGGAATTGTTTGGGGAGCAGGTTGTGAAATAGGTTGTTGAACCGTGACTTCTGGTTGAGGTTGTTGTGTTATTTGAGGCTGAGGTTGTTGAGGTTGGGGAATTTGTTGAACCGGAACTTGAGGAAGAGGAGAAATTTGAGAAGTCTGTGGAACTTGAGGAATCGGTTGAACAGGTTGTGGAATAGGTTGAGAAATTTGTGGTTGTATTTGAGGAGGTTGCATAGGAATTTGTGGAATATTGGAAACCATTGGAACTTGTGGAACAACTTGGATACTTTGCATATTTTGAATGTTTTGCATATTTTGTTGAGGTTGAGAAAAATTAGGAATAGGGGGAATTCCTTGTGGTTGTGCTGGCATTTGTGGTATCTGTGGTGTTGATATTTTGTCCATCTTTCCCTCGATAAATAAAGTACTCTTAATTATAATGAGAGCATGAAAAAAAATCAAATTCTGAGAGATCTTTTCGATTTTCATGAAAAAAAATGTTTTTCTTTGCTTTTTGGAGTGCTTTCGTTTATACTTTATGTAAGTTTATATTTCTTTAAAGAACCATGGCTGAAAATAAAGATGAAAATAAAGATGAAAAAAAGGTATCTCTTATTCCAACTCAAAATAATGCATTATGAGATGTGATGAATATTCAGGAGGAAAAAGTAGGGAAAGATCAAGTTCCTCATTGGTTAGAAAAATTTGAATATCGTTGGATCAAAAAAAGAAGTCCTGATATTGAGAATAATCAGTAAGTATCTTTAAATGTTAGCTTATTTTTTTACTTGACAATTAGAGTAAAGAATATTATTATCTTATAGCTTTTTATATTTCTAATGAAATGATTATGGGAAGGATGTGAGTGAGTGAGTGAGTGAGTGAGTGAGTGAGTGAGTGAGTGAGTGAGTGAGTGAGTGAGTGAGTGAGTGAGGTCGAGAAGAAGGAATTACGAACATTGTGAAACAAAGGAGTTAAGGGAAACTTCCAAAGCCATTATTGTTGTCTATGATTCTGAATTCTGACTTTGTATTTTACTTGGGAAAGAAAACGTTAACGATAAATATTGATTATTTTGAGGTGGAATAAATAAAGGAGAGGCTCCAAAAGATGCATTATACAGAGAGCTACACGAAGAACTGTTCGACTCTAAAGCAAAACCTCAAATTACTCAAAAAAAGCGAATTTCTGACTTTAAGACAAAGAGCCAGAACGTACATCTTTATGTAATTTCTCTATGAAATAGATACATTCAGTTATCCAAGGAACATTCATGAATACAACTCTATCCTTTAGACAAAAGATACGCAAATGAAAGAAAAGCAATCGAAAGTAATATGGAATATAATGCTAAAAATGCTGTAAGCATATTCCAAAATAGATATTCAAAAGCTGCAGATTGGGAAGAATTTAAATCATGAATAAGACCTCGAGAACATGAAACTCTATCTAAACAAATGAGACAAGAGAGAATGAAGTTCTTAAAAGACCTATGATTAGAAGAAACTAAAAAAAGCATCTTCGAAATACTAAGAGATAAACTATCACAATAAAAATAAAAGAACAATAAAAATAAAAGAACAATAAACTTTAACAAAAAAATATTCCTTGATATCTTTTTTGAAATCTCTAATTTGAAAGAGTTTAATCAAGACTAAAAAAAGGAATGAAAAATCTCTCTCTTATCGATGGATTTGCCGTGCTTTATAGAGCATATTATGCATTTCCTCCTATGATACAAAATGGACAAAATCTTAATGCGGTATACGGATTTCTTCGTATGATATTAAAAAGACTTTCCCACAAACCAGATTATCTTGGAATTGCACGAGATAGTAAAGAAAAGACTTTTCGCCACGAACTCCTCCCCTCTTATAAAGCGACTAGAAAAAAGATGGATGACGACTTTATCAGTCAAATTGGAATTATTCGTAGTATTATCGAAGAAATCGGAATTTTCTGAATGGAGTATCCGGGATACGAGGCAGACGACCTTCTCGCTTCCTTTGCAAAAAAATTTCAACCTGATACCGATCTGGAGATTTATGTGTATTCTGGAGATAAAGATTTGAAACAAATTTTAGATGACAGGATCGCTATTGTTGATTTAGCTAAAGATCTTCCTTATCAAACGAAGGATTTTTTGCAAGATTTTGGATTTGAACCACAATATATTGTCGATTATCTTGCTCTCCTTGGAGATGCTGCAGACAATGTGAAAGGAGTGACAGGAATCTGAAGAAAAACTGCATTGGGACTGATCCAAAAATATCATACGATCGAAAAACTCTATGAATCTTTACCTGAACTAACAAAACATACAAAAGAACTTTTAGAAACTCAAAAAGAAGATGCTTTTTTTGCGAAGAAGATGATTCAACTTTCGTTTCTCGAATTAAACAACTATCAACTTTCAGACTTTTCTTTTTCTTTTCAATATGAGAAATTTGCAGAGGTCCTCTGTAAAAAATACGGATTTACCTCTCTTGAGAAAGTACTTCTTGATCTTAAGAAAAAATATGAACAACCGGTCCAATTAGGACTCTTTTAAAAGTTTGATATTTTGTCAATCTTTTTTTAGTTTTAGATTTGAAATCACTTTCTAAAATCCTATATTGAAAATACTTTATTTCTTGCTTATCGGTATGTATATTCCACTTCACTGACATAGTACCTATTCTTTTTTGGAGGCACTCTGATCATCCCAACAAATTGTAAATAAAGCAAAAGAAATCTGACTTCCTGCAATTGCAATTACCGATTATTCTGGGATTTACTGTTTTCCTTCATTTTATCTTGCTGCAACCGCAAAAAAGGAAGAAACCGATCCTACGATCAAGCCTCTTATCGGAGTAGAACTCGGATTCGTAGCAAATTATACAAATATCCTTGGACTTAAAGAAATTGGAACAATCTGTTTACTTGCCCTCAATAATGAAGGATATAATAATTTGAGAGAAATCATTACCTTTGCTAATGAAGAGGGAATCGAAAGAAAACCAAAAATAGATCCAAGCATCCTCGAAAAATATAAGGAAGGAATTATCGTCTTCTATGGTTGAGTCAATAGTCGATGTTATCAAGAATTACAAAATGGAGGAACCATTGAAAATATCAAACTCATGCATGCAAAATTGAAAGAAATGTTTGGAGATCATTGTTATCTTGAAATCACCGCACAAGATGAGACAAAAATTCATGAATACAAAGAGATCAATCATATCATCTACGATCTTGCAAAAGAAACTCAAACCGAATGTATCGTCAATAATAATTATTTCTATCCTGATGCAAAATTAAGAGAAGCTTGGGAAGTAGCCCTTTGTATCAAAGATGGAACTAAAATTTACGATAAAGACCGTAGAAATCCTCAAGGAGCATTTCATATCATGACGGAAGATGAGATCAAAGAAATCTGCCTTAAAAACGGATATTCTGAAGAAGAAATCAATCATCGAATCCAAAATAATGAAACAATAGCCAATCAAGCAGAAGTTACCATTCCATTTGGACAAGCACTATTTCCCAAATATGAATCCCCTGAAAGAGTGCAAGAACTTTTTGAACAATTCAAAGATACCATGATTGTGACAGAAGACGAATCAAGTGAAGAATCTCAATAATTTTATTTGTTTTTATCCCTCCCAACCGATGAATATTAAAGAATATATTGAAACAAAATTAAATGAAGAACAAACAAAAGCCGCTTTACATACCGATACTCCTTCTCTTATCATTGCTGGGGCTTGATCAGGGAAAACCAGAGTTTTAACATATAAAATTGCTTATCTCATTAAAGGACTTTGATGTCCTGTACAAAGGATTTTGGGAGTAACCTTCACCAATAAAGCTGCTAATGAAATGAAAGAAAGACTTGTCCAGATTTTTGAAGATTTGGAGAAAGAACATATTATTGGATATGACGAAGAAACTAATGGAGAAGAAAGCAGTTCTGACAGTGTTGATGATTTTATAGATTTGATGAATAGTACTGCAAAAAGTTCTAAAAAGCAGATTTCTACTCACGATTTAAAATGGATTGGGACTTTTCACTCTATTTTTTTGAAAATCTTAAAAGAAGATATTGGAGAATTAGGAAAAAAATATGATAAAAACTTTTCCATCATAGATATCAAAGATAGAGACACCCTTTTGAAAGAGATTCTCAAAAAGATGAATCTGAAAGATCAATTTCCAGAAAAAGAAGTAAGTGCCTTTATTTCTAAACAGAAAAATGCTGGCTTTACGGCAAAAGACTTTAAGTCACAAGCTGAAAATGATTATGAAGGAACAATGGTACAAATTTACGAAGAATACGAGAAAGAAATGGAAACTTCCAATGTTCTCGATTTTGATGATCTGCTTTTATTTCCTCTTATTCTTTTCAAACAAAGACCTGATGTTTTAGAAAAATGGCAAAATCACTTTGATTATATTCTCGTCGACGAGGCTCAGGATACAAACGGAGTACAATTTGAACTCGCAAAAATGTTAAGCAGAAGCGGAACTCCTATCACACTCATTGGAGATGATTTTCAGAGTATCTATAGACGAAGAGGAGCCGTTATGGAAAATTTCCTCCATGTAGATAAATATCGATCAGATATCGAAATTTTCAAATTACAAACCAATTACCGTAGTAAATCTCATATTGTAAATCTTGGAAATGAAGTCATCAAGCACAATACGAACCAATACGAAAAAAATATTATTGCCCACAGAGAAGGAAACGAAAAAATTAGATGTTTTATTCACTGTAGCGATATTGATGAAGCCGCAAATCTCGTTGATTTTATCAAAAGATTAAAAGAGAAAGAAAAAATCTGATCCTTCGGGGACGTTGCCATTTTATATAGAAGAAACGCTCAATCTGCTCCTTTTGAAAGAATTTGTATTGCCGAAGGAATCCCTTATGTTGTTCACGGAGCCTTCAAATTTTTTGAAAGAAAAGAAATTAAAGATATAATTGCTTACTTAACCTATTTTCTCAATCCCAAAGACAATCTTTCCCTCAGAAGGATCATCAATGTTCCCAATAGAAAAGTAGGAGATACCACTCTTTGAAGGATTATTGAATATGCCGAATCGCATAATAACGCTCTCTACGAGGTAATCCATGCCATGCGAAATGGAACTATTCCTCCAACCGAACTAAAAATTACTCCTCAAGCACTCAATGGAGTCAAAAATTTCATTATCACAATGGATGAATTGACAAAAGAACTGCCTACCTTAACTCCTTGTAATTTTATCGATAAACTCATCAAAAAAATTCACTATAAAGAATATATCCTTGAAGACGAATGAGGTGTAGAAGATAAAGCAGAAGAAAGATATCAAAACATTAGTCAATTAATGAACCTCGCAGAAAAAACTCTAGAAACTTGAATTACAGGACTTGAACAATTTATAGAAGAAGTTTCTCTCATGACCAGCGATGATAATGATGATGAAAATAGTGATAAAATTCAACTCATGACCATTCATAGTAGTAAAGGACTAGAATTTAAAACCGTTTTCATTGTTGGATTGGAAGATGGAGTTTTTCCAGGGAAACAAGCACAAATGGATTATCAAGAACTTGAAGAAGAAAGAAGACTCATGTATGTAGCAGTTACTAGAGCAAAAGATCATCTTTTTCTTTCTGCAGCTCAGAGCAGAATGGAATACGGACAAGAAAAGAGTTATCCTCTCAGTCAATTTCTGGAAGAATTACCTTCTGATAAAGTTGAAAAAATCGCATTAACCAATGGTTGAAGTCGTTTCTCTTCACAAGAATATGGAACTTACCAAAAAGAAGAAAGTTTCGACGAGAATGAGCAAATTACTCACACTCTTTTTGGACCTGGAACTATTTTGGAAGTTTGGGATAGATTTGCCGTTGTTCGTTTCGAAAATCCAAAATTTTGAACAAGAAAAACTGAACTCAGATTCTTGAAGAAAAGATAAGATTCTCTCAAAACCTCCAATACAATCAGATTTTTATTCTTTTTCATTAGATCATGCATATCAAAACTGCAGATTTTGTCACAAGTGCCGCAAAACTCAATCAATGTCCCCCCTCTTCTTATCCAGAATTTGCATTTTTCGGAAGATCTAATGTAGGGAAATCCTCCCTCATCAATTTTCTCACTCAAAGAAAAAATCTCGCAAAATCCTCAAAGATTCCCTGAAAAACAAAATTATTCAATTTTTTCCTCATTAATCAAACTCGACAACTCGTAGATTTACCAGGATACGGATATGCAAAAACTACCGATTCAGAGAAAAGTCTTTGGCTTGATATGACTCATGATTTTTTAGTGAAAAGAGAAAATCTGAAACAACTTTTCTTACTGATCGATCTAAGTATTCCTCCTCAAACGATTGATTTAGAAATCACAAAAACACTTCTAGAAGAAAAGATTCCTTTTTCTATCGTTTTTACCAAAATTGATAAAGTTTCTCAAAAAGAAAAAGCGAAAAATCTGAAAGAATTTCAAAAAATAGAACAAGAACGATGAATCCCTTTTTCAAAAGCTTTTTTTGTCAGTAACACGAAAGGAAAAGGAAGAGAAGAAATTCTTGATTTTATCGAGAGTTTTCTTTAGAACTTAGATGAGATGATTCATTGTTTTCTTTTTAAGAGATAAAGAAATCGGAAAATTAGCTTGGGTAAGAGCGAAACCTCTTAAGATAAAAATCCTCCGGATCTACGAGCAACCTCCTTTTAAGTAAAGGAGGACAATGGTTAACAAAAAAAGGACGAACCACCGTCGTCCATAACAATTCTCAGAAATTCCATTTCATTCTCTGACATTTCCCATAATTCTCTGGAATTCTCAGAACCAATTCTCAGACATTCTCCTACATCCTCTCATGGAACGTTCTCTGAATCACTTCTAATTGATGTGCTTTGGAAAGGCGGACAAAATTCACTGCATATCCTGAGACTCTAATCGTAAGTTGCGGATATTTTTCGGGATGATCATACGCATCAAGGAGGATTTCTCTATTGAGAACATTGACATTAAGATGATGAGCTCCTTTGGTGAAATATCCATCAAGTAATGAAACAAGATTATTTGTTTGTTCTTCTCTTGTTGCTCCTAAAGAAGCAGGAATAATCGTGAACGTATTGGAGATTCCATCTTGGCAATATTGATATTCTAATTTTGCAACAGAATTGAGAGAAGCAATGGCTCCTGAATGATCTCTTCCATGCATAGGGTTAGCCCCTGGAGCAAAAGGTTCTCCTTTTTTTCTTCCGTCTGGAGTAGCTCAAGTATTGGCTCCATACATCACATTGGAAGTGATAGTAAGGAGTGAAATCGTTGGAGTCGCATTTTTATAGGCTTTATGTTTTTGGAGTTCTGCGAGGAAGAATTGTTGAATCTCTTTTCCCATACTATCTACTCTATCATCATCATTACCATAGGTTGGGAATTCTCCTTCGATTTCAAAATCGGTTGTAATTCCTCTTTCATCTCTGATCGGTTTCACTTTTGCATATTTGATCGCAGATAAAGAGTCGAGCACAATAGAAATTCCAGCGATTCCATAAGCAATATCGACTTTATAATCGGAATCGATGAATGCCATTTGTGCTTTTTCATAATAATATTTGTCATGCATATAATGAATAATATACATTGCTTTCGCATACACTCTTGCCATATTCTCCATGGCTTTTTTGAAGTTTGCAACGACTTTCTCATAATTTAAGGTTCCGTCTTCATTTTCAGGATTTTCGAAAAGAGAGGCATCCATTACTTGAAGTCCGTCTAATTCCTCTTTTCCTCCGTTAATCGCAACAAGAAGGGTTTTAGCTAAATTACATCTTGCTCCAAAATGTTGGATTTTCTTTCCGATTTCTTGAAACGATACACAACAAGCAATTCCATAATCATCCGTTTTTCTACATGTTCTCATCAATTCATCATTTTCATATTGAATGGAAGAAGTATCGATAGAAACTTTCGCACAGAAATCCTTGAATCCTTGAGGTAAGGCTTTAGATCGAAGAACCGTTAAATTTGGTTCTGGTGAAGCTCAAAGATTATAAAGAGTTTGTAAAAATCTGAATGAAGTCTTGGTTACCTTACTTTTCCCGTCAGAGAAGACTCCTCCGATAGACTCCGTTACCCAAGTTGGATCTCCTCCAAAAATTTCATCATACGATTTTGGTCTTAAATGTCTTACAAGTCTTAACTTCATAACGAAGTGATCTACCAATTCTTGAGCTTGTTCTTCGGTAATAAGTCAGGCTTTTAAATCTTTTTCTATATAAATATCAAGGAAAGAAGAAACATTTCCGAGCGACATTGCAGCTCCGTCCTGCTCTTTCACTCCTGCAAGATACGCAAAATATACCCATTGAATCGCTTCTTGAGCCGTTTCTGCAGGTCTTGTCACATCAAAGCCGTATTTTCCCGCCATTATCGCGATATCCTTGAGAGCCTGAATCTGTGAAGAAATCTCCTCACGAAGTCTTACCTTTTCATCAGACATATCTCCATCGATCGCAAGGAAATCAGCTTTTTTTTCCTCAATGAGCTTTTCCGTACCGTATAAAGCCAATCTTCTATAATCTCCAATAATCCTTCCTCTCGCATAGTTGTCAGGCAATCCCGTCAAAAGATGTTTCGATCTATAACTTCTGATTTCAGGATCATAAGCAGAGAAAACGGCATCATTATGATTTTTCGCATATTGAAAAATCTCTTTCACTTTCGGAGAAATCGTTACTCCCCTCTCTTCTAAAGCTCTTTCAACGATTCTGATTCCCCCAAAAGGTTTCATCGCTCTTTTGAGAGGCTCATCAGTCTGAAGTCCGACAATCATCTCCAAATCTTTATCGATATATCCTGCTTCATGAGAGGTAATACTTGAAATCGTTTCATTGTCGATCGCTCTTACTCCATCGTGATCTCTTTCTTCTTTGAGTAAAGCATTCACCTTTTCCATGAGTTTTTTCGTTTTCTCTGTAGGTCCACAAAGAAAAGAAGCATCTCCTTCATAAGGAGTGATATTTTCATATACAAACTGTCTTACATTTAGCATTTTTTGTTTTTGTGTAAAATAAAAATTTCCATCTCTTAAGTATAATCGAATTTTTTAAAATTTCAAAAAAAAGAGGAGAAATCTGATTGACAAAAAAGGTTTTATGTCTGATCTAAAAAAAGTTACAAATCCCTTGACTTTAAGGTATATATATATATGATATTTTCAATCTCAAATGAGATATTTTTAGATTTTTAGCATCATAACTATGGAAGAAATTAAGTGAAAATCTACACCAGAACAAATAGAGAAAGAAAAGAAAATAAACGAACAGCTAGACACAATGATAAAAGCAGAAGTTCTTACCACTGAAATGTGGAACACATTGAATCAACTAATGGAAGAAGCGGGACGACCAGACAGAACACAACGCGCCTTCACAATATACGTTTTTAGAGAAAGGAACCAAAAGATAATTGGGGATGCAATAACACATTAAGAATAGAGACATCATCATTGATGTCTTTTTTTATGCACATTCCCCTTTTAAGCATTCGCAAATTCGTGCATTTTGATCGTCATCAAAGTTTGATAAGGGATTCAAATTGCTTCAGATTTTGCTTTAATTTTTGCAATATCACTTGCAAGGAGTCTAATATTTACGGATTTTTTTTCTGATTTCTGAACTTGATAAGTTTGTAATTCTTTTTTTCTTTTTTCTAACGCAGAAGAAGATAAACGATGTTTTTCGATATATTCTGCAGTAACTACATTTTGTAATTCTTGTTCTTCTTTGGTTAATGATGTCATTTTTTTATGGTAAAGAATAAAATTTTTTTAATGTTCTATCTTGAAAAGCTGTTTTTATAAATATTTCAGTTTCATTTTCAACATAAGGAATTTTACAAGGATATCAATCATAAACTATAATAAAGATTCTTTGATTATCCCTAGTTGGATGAGGAACATCGTCTAAAATTTTTCCTTCTTGTATCATACAAGCAACTAGATAAAGATCAATTCATCTTTCTTCTATAAGTTTATCTCTTTTTTGTGGATCAAAACAAATCGTCTTCATTATTTATCTATTTCGCACAATTAAATATAAATATCATACTAATATTATATAAATTTTGTATCAAAATACAAATCAAAGTAGAGAAAAATACACTTTAAAAAAATCTGACTCTCCGATAGAGAATCAGACTTTTCTTTTTTTTATGAAAGGGTATTTTCAAATTTCCATTCATCTTCGATAGCTTCCAGAACGGTTTTCTGAGGTTCTCGATGAAACATACTTCTTAATTTATTATTATTTCCTAGTACAATTCCATGATCTCCTGTTCTTTCAGGGAAGGTTTGATAAGGGATTTTTTGATTTGTTACCAATTCGGTCAATTCAATCAGTTCTTTGATCGTTTTCCCTACTCCTGTACAGATATTAACGACTTCAAAAACTGCTTTAGGAAGATTGATTTCGTTGGTGGTTTCTTTTGTTTTTTCGAAAAGATAGTCTATCATTTTTTTATGAGCTTCTGTCACATCTGCAATATGAATATAATCCATCAAACAACTTCCGTCTTTCGTAGGATATTTTTCTCCATAAATAGGAAACGACTCAATTTCTCCTTTTGCTACTTTGATGAGAAGAGGGATAATTTTGGTTGGGATTCCCTTCGGCATATATCCAAGCCCAAATTCAGGGAATGCTCCAATAGGATTGAAATGTCTCAAACATAAAATATTGAAATTTTTATGGGTTGTCATATCTTTTAAAATCTGTTCAATGATCAACTTTGTTGTCCCGTAGGGAGTCGTCGCTTTTACTTTATCATTTTCTGCAAAGGGAGGAATATTCTTATCGTGATCATAAATCGCATTTGTAGAGGAATAAATCAGATTTTTTATCTTTTTTATTTCCATGATTTTGAGTAAATTGAGAGTCCCCTGAATATTAGATTCATAATAAAGAAAAGGCTCAATACAACTCTCTTTTTGTTTATTTTTGGAAGCAAAATGGAGGACCATTCAGATTTCAGGCTCTTTTTCAAAAATTTCTTGAAGTCCTTCAAAATCTCTCATATCATTTTCATAAAAAACGACCTTTTCTCCGCCTTTTTTCTGCAAAAGTTCTAACGTTTTTTTCTGAGAATTAGAAAAATTATCAAGTAAAACAAGAGAAAAATCTGACTGTAATAACTTGAGTGCCGTATGAGAACCAAGATATCCTAATCCTCCTGTAATTAAAATCTTCCTATTTTGCATGGCATGCTGATGAATAAAATACCTTTCCTCTATTATACAGATTCTTTGGAGAAAATCAAAAAATAGATAAAAAAAAGAGAGAAGTCTGACTTCCCTCTCGTATGAATACTACCTATAAAGATTGATATTCACTTTGAAGTTTTGCAATTTGTGCTTCAATTTCTGCTCTTCTTTGTGCTGTAGCAGGATCTTCAGTTGCATTTTTTAAACTCGTAATTTGTTGAGAGATTTCTGTAATTTTTGCTAAGATTGTATCTTGTGTTTCTCCTTGTTTTTTGATCATTTCAGAAACATTTGTAAATGAATCCATAAGACTATTCATCTTTTCAGAATCTACAGATGAAGCAGCTTCTACAGGAGTATTTTGTACAGCAGTTTCTACAGGAGCTTCACAAACAGGACAATTAACAGATGGACATTCATTCATAACAGGACAATCACAAGCAGGAACGATACAATTATTTTCTAAGATTTCTTGGAATTGATCTGATTTTTGGAATTCATCAGAATGAAGAAAATCATCAACAATAAATCCTTTGATATCAGAAGAAGTATGTTTTGCGATAAAAATACTCGCAGGAGTATAAACAGGAGAGATCAAATCGAAAAATCCTGAACAAAAAGCTCCAGCTACAATCAATAAAATCCAAAAAAGTGAAGTCCAAAGAAAAGTTTTCATGCGATATTGATTAAAAAAATAAAGATATATTTTGTAGTCTATTTATTAGAGTAAAATATGCAAGTTTTTTCTTTTTTGAATCAGCAGAAAATCTCCATATTCTCTTGACTTTAAGATATATATATATGATGTATTTGTTCGGAGAGAATCAAGCTTCGAACAAATTCCAATTATGAAGATGCTTATCCAAATCGTCATGAGCCTGATCGTGGCAATGATGTCCTTCGCTACGGCGAAGGGACAGATTACGATCAAAGTAAATGGAGCAGAATTCCAGGTTAAGGAAGCTCAGAACATCACAATTTCCAAAGACGGTATTGCCGTCGATGGAAAGCAATTAACCGGAGATCGACCAATAACGGTCTCGATCTATGGAAATGTTGCAAATCTTGCTGTAACGGGAGGCAATGTTACTGCCACCCGGGTGAACAACTTGTCGGTCATCGATGGGGAAGCAACCGTTAAAGAGGTTACTGAAAGAGTAACTGCTATTAGCAGTACAATTTCCATTGAAAAGAACAGCGGAGTAATAACGAACACTGCAACCCAGTCGGGGAGCGGAAACGTGCAATACAACAAGTTCTGATGTATGACGCTTTCCAAAAAAATCAAGACGCAGGCTTGTTTCAAGTTTCTGCGTCTTTTTTCGTGATATTCTTTATCATCTTTTATGACAACATCATCTGCTGAAAAGTTTGTTGCTGAACGGGTTGCTGAACTTGATGTCTTTTCCTAATTTCTTGAAGATACCTATTTTTGATCTCTGCAACATTACTCAATCAGATTTTTTGTTCTTTTAAAAGATCTAATAAGACTTGCTTATCATCAAAATCTCTCTTTCAGAAATTAGTACTCTGTCTTCCTTCATGCCCTCTTCCCGCAAAAATCACAATATCCCCAGGTTGTGCAATTTCTGTTGCCATTTTCATTGCATAATATCTCTCAGGAATGATGAAAAACTCATTTCCAAGAACCGTATCAGAATTAAAATCTTTCACCATATCTCTCAAAATCTGCAATCTATTTTCCGTATCAGGATCATCATCCGTAAAAATGGTTACATCAGAGTTTTGAAGTGCGATATTTCCCATTTGATGTCTCTTGTCTTTATCTCTATTTCCCGGAGCACCGCACACCAAAATAACTCTCCCCTTCCCTTTTGCATGCTGAGCGAAAGTCAAGCTTTTATCCAAACCATCAGGAGTATGAGCAAAATCGATATAATATCTCACTCCATTTTCCGCGTAGACTGGCTCCATTCTTCCTGAAATTCCCCCAAAATTTTCGATCGATTTGATCGCAAGAGGAAGTTCAAGTCCCATTTCTGTCGTCGTTGCCAAAGCTCCTAAGATATTACAAATATTATAAGCACCTGTTAAATAGGTTGTCGCTGTATATCTCTGTCCAAGATAAGAAAATTCAAAATACGTTCCCTCAAAACTCTCCTCTATCCTTGTAGCCTTGAGCACAGAGGAATTATTGAGACTGAAAGAAATTTTTTTATCGAAAGCCATCTCCTCAAATCGTTTCTTTCCATAGGTATCATCTACACAAAAAGCCGCATATTTATTTTCTTTTCCATTTTGTAAAACATATTTAAAAAGTTTTCTCTTTGCTTCAGCATAATGATCCATATCTCCATGATAATCCAAATGATCTTGAGTAATATTCGTCAATACTGCAAAATCGAATTTTATCCCCTCAAATCTAAATTGATCCAATCCTTGAGAACTTACTTCCAAAACTGCGATTTTACAACCACTTGCTCTCGCAGTAGCCAAAATATTTTGTAAATCTACCACATCAGGAGAAGTCATTCCTTTCGTATTGGGAAGAAGTTGATTTCCTACTTTGATACAAGCAGTAGAAATAGCCACCGTCGGAGCGATATTTTCATTGAGGATTTTGTGAAGAAGATTCACCACGGTTGTCTTTCCATTGGTTCCTGTTACTCCAATGACAAACATATCTTTGGAAGGATTATCACTCACAAAATTATAAAATTTTGCTCTATATTTTTTATAACTTTGATAAAAAAGATTCCCCTTAATTTGTTGATAAAATCTGTCATAAGCAAAAAGTTTCTTCAAAAATTCTTTCATCATTAGCTAATAAGAAGTGAAAAGCGAATTATCAATATTCTTATAGGTATTTTGGATTATTTTTCAATAAAAAAAAGAGCAAAAGTCTGACTATCAAAAAAAAGTCCCCCAAACACCCAAATTCGGCGTTTGTATGGGGGACCAATTGTGGTTACTCTCCTTTGAGATAAGAATCGTTGTTCTCCTTAAGTCTTTGTAGTGCGCCTTCAGCATCTTGAATCCAGCCATTTTGTATAGCATAGATTATCTGGTCCATTTCTCGACTATTTATTTGTAAGACCTGTTCATGATAGCCAACAATTTGTTCAAAATTGCTTATCATTTTTTGCTGACTAGCAATTAGAGAATCTTGAACTCTTGTCTGAGTCTCTATACAAGCAAGCAACCCATCTGACATTCCTTGCCTTTCATAAACCAAGGTCAAGAAATGATCAAAGGTCTCCAGAAGGGCTGAATCTCCCCTTGAGATGATTTCGCTGCGTACAATGTACGCCATCATGTCGATTGCTTCAGACATTGATATTTCCTTGCCTTCAGCATCTGACACAGTAGATTCTACTTCGTTAGATGGAATATTGTTCTCCATCTTATCCATACTGCTAGTGCTACATGAAGCAAATGCAATATAGAAGACAAAGAAAAGTAACATTCCAATCATGTTTTTTGTGATTGTAGGCATTTTTCTTTCTATTTTTATGAGTAGTAGGCTCTATTTTTACTTGTGAGGCCATTGCCAAGGTTCTTTCGGTCCTTAATTCCGAAATGATATGTATTTTTATTTTCATTGACATTTATAAAGATTTATATATATATATCAAGTCTTTTTTGTCTGGTTCAGAAGCCAGATTATCCATTTTATTTTTTTTAGTCCTTTAAAAAAAAAGAGAAGAAATCTTCCCCGTCATGTTGAACGGTAACAAAATATCTTCAAATTCTTCACAATGTTCAGAATGACAAATTCGTATTATTAAACTCTCCCATCACTTCGTGATTTCCCTCTCATTACTAAGGAGAGAACTAGGGTGAGGTTCCTTTACTTCAACAAAAATTCTCCGAAAGAAAGGAGCATATTAGTGTATTTTTAATTATGGGGTCATCATTTAGGCGGATATATTCTTTTTATCTTCGGATCTTTTTTTGGTTTCTGAGATTCAATTTCATAACTTTGTATAATACTATCGACTATTGCTTTTTTGTGTAGTCGTTCTGTTTTAATAGAATCTGGTTCATTTGGTATAGCGTTGTTATCTTTAGGTTTATGACCACATGCAGAAAATAACAGAGCTGCAGTTGCGAGACAAATTGCCTTGCGCTTTGATATACAACGTATATATTCGCATAATATCTCTAGAAGCTCCATTCTTAAATTTACTCCATAAAACTCTCAATTTCTGAAATTTTGATTCTTTTCTGTTCCATAGAATCTCTCATTCTGATCGTAACCGTTTCCTCATCTTCACAACTTTGTTGATCGATTGTGATACAAAATGGAGTTCCGATTTCATCTTGTCTTCTATATCTTTTTCCAATTGCTCCACTATCATCATATTCACAAGCGTAGTTTTTCGTCAGACTTTTAAAGATTTTTTTTGCAATTTCGACTTGTTTTTCATCTTTTTTCACAAGTGGTAAAATCGCAAATTTCACCGGAGCAATCTGTTTTGGAAATCTCACTACAACACGTGAATCTCCTCCTTCAAGCTGTTCTTCATCGTAAAATTCGAGCATCATCACCATCACCTGTCTTCCAAGTCCAAAAGAAGCTTCGATACATCGAGGGATATATCTCTTTCCCGTGTAAGGATCCGTATATTGAAGGTCTTTTCCACTGGTATTTTGATGTTGAGTAAGATCATACGCAGATCTATTATGAACTCCTTGAACTTCTCCGAATCCTCGTGGATAAAGATATTCTACATCCGTAGCAGCTTTTGCATAGTGAGCCAATTTTTCATGATCTTTGAATCTCAAATGTTCAGGGTTGATGTGCAAAACTTCTGTCCAATATTCCATACTATCTTTTTTCCATTGATTATACGTTTCCATAGCTTTTTCTTCGTCATCTTCCACAAAATATTCGATCTCCATTTGTTCAAATTCTCTGGTTCTATACAAAAATTGTCCTGGAGTGATTTCATTTCTAAAAGCTTTTCAAATCTGAGCTAAACCGAAAGGAATCCTATTTCTCGTGGTATCAAGTACAGATTTGAAGTCAGTAAAAAGAGATTGACAGGTTTCAGGTCTCATATACACTTTACTTGAATCGTCAGCAACTGGTCCTAAATGACTTGAAAGCATAAGATTGAAATTTCTACATTCTGTCCAATCAGCTTTCTTTCCCGTATCTGGATTATTTGGAATATATTTTACGATAAAATCTCTCATCCCTTCATTTCCTCGTGATTCAGGAGAAAGATTCTTGACTCTATATTCTTTCGCGAGGTCTTCGTCAGACTTTCCCTCTCTTTTTTCTTCAAAAAATGCTTCAATGATCTTATCAGCACGAAATCTTTGTCCATTTGTTTTATCATCGATCAAAGCATCAGAAAAAGAAGCCAAATGTCCACTTGCTTTCCAAGTCGTAGGATGAGCAATAATCGCTGTATCCATAAAAACGATATCATCTCTTTCTTGCGTAAAATGTTTTACCCAAAGATCTGCAAGATTTTTCTTCAATTTTGCTCCATAAGGTCCGAAATCCCAAGCATTTGCCAATCCTCCATAAATTTCAGAATTAGGATAAACAAAGCCTTTTCTTTTTGCCCAAGCAACAACCGTATCAAGTTCTACCATGTGTTTAATCATTAAGATAAAGTGATTTTTTTATAGTTTTTGATAGAGAAAAGTCAAATCTTTTTAAGCCATTTACTCCACAATAGGATTCTTCTCCACCACGAAAAACGAAGAATTTGAATCTGATTCCTGAGGAGTGAGAGAACCGTTTTTATCAATAAAAATACTTTCCTTCAGAGTAAAACCTGAATAAAGAGTCAGATTTTTATACTCTTGAAGATCAAAAAGATGATAAAATCTCTCTTGAACCTCGCCTTTCTGATTTTTTCGAGGAACATAAATATCTCTCGGACAACATCTTCAAAAGGTAAAAAGCCATTTCACTCTTGCGAGGAAAACTTGTTTTCTATATTTTTTCTTAAATCGATCAGAAAAAGCCCAGTTCAACATTAAACATTTTCCTCCATATTTCAAAATTCTATAAAAATGTTTCATCAAAAAAAGCCTCTCCTTGTAACTTGGAATATGCTGAAAACTTGAAGTTCACACGACAAAATCAAAACTCTCCTGTTCACAAGACTGAATATATTCACTAATATCAGAACAAATAAAAGTATCTTGAGGATTGTCTTGTTGAGCATATTTCAATAATTCAGACGAAAGATCAACTCCAACATACTCAATTTCTCCCTTGTAAGATTCATGTAAATGCTTGATAAATCTTCATCCTCCACATCAAAACTCTAAAATTCTGATTTTTTTCTGAGGATAGGATTGGATTTCGGAGAGTAAATATTGAAACTCTTTTCGTTCTTTTTGTCTGGTTTCGTAGTATTTCTTCGCTTCCTTATCATAAAATTGTTTCAAACGAGTTTTGATCAGACTTTTATTCTTTTTTCAAATAAGTTTCTGCATAAAGATTGTGAAAAATTAAAACAAACTTTGTTCCTGAATCGTGACAGGCTTTTTTTCTTCAACGACTTTCCCATGAGTAATGAGTTTTTCTGGTTCGAAAAGAAAATCCTCGCCATCAATATATAATTTTTTGTAATGAATGAGATAAAAAAGTAATAAGGTCGTCATTCTTACATCGTTTTTACAATATTTTTTCACCTCCTCGATAATCGAATCTTTCCCCGTTTCTTTCCATTCTTTCCACATTGCTTCTACATCCGCACCAGAATCCAAAGTTTTCGTTACCTGTAATAAATCTCCACAAATTTTATTAAGCCCCACTTTTTTCCCTGCGATTTGATGAATGAACACAAAAAGATCGATACTTTTCGCATTGAGTTGATCAATTTGCTCTTGAGTTCCATTGATATTGTAAATACATACCGGATTATCAAAATAAATATTATTAAATCCCACGATATATCCATCAAAATCAAGCATTTTCTGCACAAAAGCAGGCAAATCTTCTTCCATAATACATTCATAATGCCCCTTTCCGTCTGCATCTTCTTCAAAACTATATCCAAGATAATATTGAGTATTTCTCAAATCTCCTTTAATCAAAGAAGTTTCGATATCGTACACTAAATAAGGTTTCCCAAGTGCTTTCGAAAAAGTCTGATGAGTAAATTCTTCCATCAAAATTTCTTCGATCGTCTTTACTCCGGTCATTCTTCCTTTTTTGATAATGAATCTTTTTACCAAGTCGTTCAATTTCCCCTTATTATCAAAGGGGACTTCAATTTCAAGTTTATCCACTTCATCGATGATATGGATCATATTATTTTTGAGGATAAGACTAAGAAGTACATTCCCTCTCTCAAAATAAAGAAGTTCATCTCCTTCTTTGAAAATATATTTAAAAAAATCGTTTACTCCTTGATATCTTTCTCTCTCGATCACAGAAACTAAATGTGCAATCAAATTATTATTGATTTTAGAGAGCTCATCTAAACTAAGTTTTTTATACATTAAGAAAAAAAGAAGATAAATCTGATTCTTTTTGTAGTTAATCTTGAAAAAAAAGCAAGAAGAGTTAGTTCTCGAGTAGGAAAATTTTATTTTAAAACATCTTGACTTATATATATATATATATAATGATCGGGTTCTGGAAGCTCCAGGATGATTTCAGCATCGCTGAAATGTGTTTTTAACCTTCTTTCTTTCGTTTCTTTATTATTGCTAGAGTGATAGAGAAAAACGGAGAAAGATTTAAAACTATAAGATTATGAAAGAAGATAAAGATACATACACAACTGTATTGATTGTAGTTGTAATAATTGTCTTTTCTGTAATCAGTTTTCCTGTTTTTTATGCTATTATACAGCATAGAAACTATGTTATTCCAAAAGATAATCATACGATGATTGTCAGGAATAATGTTTCTATTATTGTGCCGGATTCAATTGCACAACGGGGAGATCAAGCAGTAAATATCTTTGTTTTACAAGCTATTTCAGCAGAAGAATAAATATCCCTCTTTCCCCTCTAATCTAGCAAGAGGAAAAGGTTTATGTTTGTAAGAATGCTCATTCGGTATGATCTGGATGGGCGTTTTTTATGAATTTTTATTTTGGCTTAATTTTTGTTGCTTTCATTTTTTTTTATATTTTGTAAAACACTTGACTTTTTAAAATAGATTAATATATACAACAAAGTCTTTTCATAATTTTATATATAGGAGTGGAAGGATTTGATCATTCTTCTGCTCCATTTTTATGAAAAGATTAAAGATTTTTGCTTTGTCATTTTTGGGCGGAGGAGTTTTTGTTTTTGATCTTCCAATGGTTTATTTTTTGGTTCCATCCTCCGCCCTTTTTATGGGGTATGTTCCTTTAAGAAATGATTTGAAGTAAAAGCTGGTTGACCTTGATTATTTCTCAAGGTCGCCTTTTTTTGTTCAGATTTTTTCACTTTTTTATTTTACAGAAACGGCAACACCTCCAATTCTTTTATTTCCTAACATGATCACTACATAACTATTTCCCACTTTTTTTGGAGTAATTTTTACTGTGGCGATTCCTTTATTGAAAAGTACGGTAGAAGAAGGGGAAACATCGATCGTAGTATTACTTGCTACGAAGACAAAAGGTTGAGAAATGGTTCCATGGAATTTTTCTTGAGTTCTTTTATCCATGAGAGAGATTGTAAAAGTCTGTTCTCCTTGAGAAAGATCGATACTTTCTTCAAAGCTTTTCACGATTTTGATCTCGTACTGCTCCACAAAAAGTTTTCCATAATAATCCACTTCTGAAAAATCTAATTTAATTCCCTCTTCATCCTCCGTAGGTTGAGATGTTTTTTCAGCATTTCAAGATTTTTCTGGTTCTGTATTAGAAGAAGGAGAAGAATTAGAATCTGAAGAAGAATTTCAAGAAGAGGAAGAAGAATCTGAAGTTTTCTCTTGAGAAATTTGTTCTTTCGAAGGATCAGATGGTTCTGTCGTTTGTGATTCTTTCTTTTCTTCAGAAGGAGTGTTTTGTTTTTGTTCTTCAGATGAAGGGTTTTCTGTCTCATTCTGAGGATTTTCTTCTGATTTAGAAGGATTTACTTCTGTTGTTTGAGAAGGTTGTTCTTGTTTCTCTGGTTGTGGTTCTGTTTTCTCTGTCTTTTCCGTGGTTTCTGTTGTCTCCGTTTTTTCTAGAGAAGAAGGTTGATTTTCTTTTTCAGAAGGAGTGACGATGATTTCTTTTCAAGGATTCACTTCTCAAGTGGAAACGGAAGTTCAAGTTAAAACTTCTTTTTCTGTTGTTCCATGAGTTCATTCAGATTTTTCTTCTTTTTCTGTTGTTCCATGAGTTCATTCAGATTTTTCTTCTTTTTCTATTTTTTCTGCGGTAGGATTAGGATATTGTGCATTTGCTTTTTCAAGCAGAACGATAGGATCTTTCGTATATTGGAAAAGTTGCATTCTACATTCTCCTGCTTGAATCACAGCATAATCTCCTTTCGAAATTGTCGGACAAGTAGAAAATACCCAAGCAGGTCTTCCATTCGTATCTTTATCGATTTCAAAATGGACATGATATCCTCCTAAAGCTCCAAAAACATTTCCACTATTTCCGGTTTTACCGATCAAATCTCCCGCTTTTACTTCATCTCCTGCTTCGACAAGTCTTTCACTCATATGAGCATAGACAGCATAAAGAATCTCCCCTTGATATTTAAACTTAATCTTTACTACATTTCCATAAGCAGAATTATACACAGAAGAATATACGACTCCATCAGCGATTGCATACAGTGGAGTTCAAGGAGCAGTTGCAATATCTGTTCCATAATGGGTTCCCACCATATTATCCCATCCAGAAGTATAAGAAGCTCCCCAATGAGTGGTATAAATATCGGTATACGTTTTATTATCTTTATATGCATCAAAATTTGCTCCATGAATAATAGGAAGTTTTATCTTACAAGTATCTGGCATCGTATCCCATTGCATCGTTCTACAACTAAGAAGTGAAACTTCATACAAAGGATAGACAAGACGACTATTTTCTGTAATTCCTTCTCCTTTTCCAAAAAGGAAAGAAACACAAGAAAGAAGCAATACAATAGCCACTTCTCCAATATAAATTCCCCAACGAGAAATATTAGACATCATATTATAGGTTTTTTCTACTCTTCTTCCTCTATGATTTTTTCTAATAATTCTCTTTCCGAGATTAGTATTAAATCTATTACAAAGATTCTCATAAGCATTCCAATTTTTCATGAAAGATAGGGATGAAAATAAAATTCACACTAATTATATTCAGAACTTTAAAATTTGTCAATTTTTGTGGGAGATTTTTGAGACTTTTTATTTCTATCTTTATCTCATTTTTTCTACTTGCAAAGAGAAAATATTTTTTTTTCATTTTTTTCTTGTTTTTGAAAATGAAATCTCTATAGTTTATAAGAAGTTATTTTATTTTTTTGTGTATGTAAATGTTGAATTTTATCTATGACAGTTTAGACACTGTAAAAAATCTAAAATTTCCAGGGGTAAAAGTGTATGTAACTCTTACGATTGCTATTTTCGCAATTGTTATCGTGTCTGGACTTTATTTTGTACTTGCTGATTCTATTTTTAGTGAAGGATATTCTATGTATTATGAAGCAATGAGAGGAACTGCTGAAGTTGTTGTTGATAACGCTGTAGATCCAGCTGTTGTTCCTACTCTTACAGGAGTTGAGGCATAATTTTCAATAAAAAATAACGCTCTTTTTATTTCTTCTATACAAAATGACAGACTTAAAAACGATTGAAATAAAAAAACAAATTGAAGACAAAGAATATAAATGGTATGTTTTAAGTGTTACTGCAGGACAAGAAGAACTTGTAGAACAAAACCTTAGAGAAAGAATTAAAAATCAGAATCTCCAAGATGATGTAATCGATGTTCGAAATCCTAAAAAAACGGAAGTTACGATCAAAAAGAAAAAGGGAAAGATTGGAGAAGGTCCAAAAGAAGAAAAAGTCGTAAAACAAAAGAAGATTTATCCAGGATATCTTTTCTTCAAATCTAGAATGAATGATAAAATCTGGTATGTCGTAAGAAATACTCCAGGAGTAAGATTGATCGTAGGAGCTGAAACTAAACCTATTAGTCTTACCCCAGCAGAATACCAAAAAATCGTTGATCAAATCAAAGAATCTGAGACTCTTTCCAATAAATCTTGGGAAGCTGGAGATGAAAATGCTTTTAAAGTGGGTGATCCTGTTCAAGTTTTATCAGGAGATCTTAAGGATATGCAAGATCTTACGATTAAAGAAATTTTGTATAATGAGAAGAAAGTAATTGTTACTTGAAAAATGATGGGAACAGAAGCAGAATGGGAAGTAGAATTTGATAATATTGGAGCAAGAAAAGGATAATTTCGAAATATTTTTATGTTATGACCACACCCTATGAATGAGGAAAAAAAAGTGGTAGTACGATCTATGGTAGTGTTATTTTTGTGATTAGCAGTGGTGTATTCTCTCGCTTACTTGAAGAATGCACCTCTTTTGGAAAAAAATCTAAACACAATCAAAGAAAATACCCAAGCTCTCCAAGAATTACAAAAAAAAGAGGAAAATTCTGAGCTTAATTCAGAGAAAGGATGAGAACCAAGAGTAGATTTGCAACCGATTATCCTCACAAGTTCCAATAAAAATCCCGAAAAATCCCTTCAAAAAGATTCTCAAATAACTTCTCCTGAAGTCCATCAGGAATCACAAGAGAAAAATGAAACATCTCTTGAAACTTGAAATAAAATCGATACAATAGCTTCGTGATCAGATTTTTCTTCTTCTTGAAAAAAGTCTGATGATACCTCTAATACCCTCCTTGCTTCTCCAACAACGAGTCAAGGTTTATCAGGTACGGATCAGTTTTTTTGAATTTTGGATATTTTAGATATTTTGGGAATTGCTCCTGAAAAAATCTATGTCGATTCCAAAGAAATTTATTTTGCTTCGTTCTGAAAAGAAAAAATCGATGTTGGTAGGACGGTAAAACAATTAGGGGGAACCGTATATACGATGGCAACCGAAAGAGAGATCCTTGATAACGAACTCTTCGGAGATAAAATTAGTTTTATCAATTTGCCTAGTTATAAAAATAAGTTAGTCTTTATGTTTATTGAATTAAATGGAGATACTTGGTTTATCCAAGTTCCTTATCCTCAATATCATAAAAACAAAGCTTATTTGAAATCTTTATTTATTTAGTTTGGGTCAAAATGGCAAAAGTACAATCAATTTTGAATCTTGAAATCCCAGCTGGTAAAGCACAACCTGCTCCACCTCTTGGACCTATGCTTTGAGCACATGGAGTTAATATCGGACAATTCATCAAAGAATTCAATGATAAAACACAAGATTATATGAAAAAATTTCAAGGTGTAGATGTAAAAATCAAAGCAAAACTTACAATTTATGTAGATAGAACTTTCCAACTTGAGATTGGAACTCCTATTACTTCAGGACTTATCAAATGGAAAATCCATCAACAAACTGGATCTGGAGAACCAAATAAAAAGAAAATCGGAAAATTAACTAAAGCCGATTTGGAAGAAATCTACGAAATCAAAAAAGACGACCTTAATGCACACAATGCTGAGCAAGGAATGAAAATTATTGCTGGATGTGCAAGAAATATGGGAGTTGAAGTAGAAAAATAGTAAATCAAACTTATTAAAAAAAGAGAAAAAATCTGATCGAAAACAGGGATTCTCTTGTGGAAGAAACAATATTTCGTTATTACCACTTTTATTTGTTATAATTATAGTACAATGGCTGATCATGGAAAAAAATATGCAGAAGCTAAAAAATCAGTAGATGCAATGAAAGCTTATTCTTTAGAGGAAGGAATTGCTTTGCTTAAAAAAGTAAATTATGCAAAATTTGATGCTACAGTAAATATTGCTATCAAAACAAATGCAAATCCAAAATACAACGATCAAATGATTAGATCTACAACAATCCTTCCAAACGGAACAGGAAAAACAAAAAAAGTTGCTGTATTTATTGGAGATGATAGAGTTGCAGAAGCTAAAAAAGCTGGAGCAGATATTGCTGGATCTGAAGATTTATTACAAGCAATTAAAGCTGGAAAATTTGATTTTGATGTTCTTATTACAACACCAGATCATATTAGAGATTTAGCTCCTGTTGCAAAAGCTCTCGGACCTAAAGGATTGATGCCTAGTCCAAAAGCTGGAACAGTTGCAGTTGATATTGAACAAGCTATCAAAGAAGTTAAACTCGGAAAAGTTGAATTTAGACTTGATAAAACAGGAAATATTCATCTTGGAGTTGGAAAAATTTCTTTTGATGATAAAAAACTTATCGAAAATATCCAAGCTTTAATGAAATCTATCGAAGAAAGTAAACCTGCAGGAGTAAAAGGAAAACTTATCAAAAAAGTTGTTATCAGTTCAACAATGAGTCCTGCTATTATGCTTGATTACTAGGATTAAAATTGATACTTTGAAAATAAGAGAAAAAGAGGAGCAATCAGACTTCTCTTTTTTTTATTATATCAATTCTTACCTTGCCTTTTACAAATCACTTTATCTTGCTTTTTCTAGATAAATATTTAGACTGGGGAAATAAGAATTTTATTTCTTAAAGAAAACATGCATCAAATTGAATATTCTCCAAATCTTCAAGGAGAAGTTATGATTTCAGGATCAAAGAATGCAGCATTACCTATCGTTGCTGCGAATTATCTTTTGGATAATAAAGTACTCCTTCACAATAAACCTAATATCAGTGATATTCGTAATATGGAAGCTTTAGCAAGTAAGGCAATTGAAAGTTCCAAAGAATATTTTAATCTTACCGATGATCTTAGTAAAAAATTTAGAAGTTCAATTCTTTTGATCCCGTTTGGATTGATTCAATATGGAGAAGTGAGATTTGGAAGTGTTGGAGGATGTAATATTGGGAAAAGATCTTTAGATACTTTTGATGATGCTTTTGTAAAAGCGGGAGTAGATGTTTTTTTCAATGATTCCGGAGAAAAAGTCTATAAAGTTGCTCGTAAACCAAAGAAAAATATTATGCTTCAAGAATTTTCTGTAACGACGGTTGAAGCTTTGATTACCTATCTTGCATTTGCGAAAAATTATGATTATGAAATTACAATTTATCAAGTAGCAACGGAACCTCATGTAAAAAATCTTGTGGATTTTCTCAATAACGCAGGAGCTCATATTACGCGAGGCATGGATCATACCTTAACGATCCAACCTACTGAGGAAATAAAAATTCAAAATGAAGAATTTTCTATTGTCAGTGATTATATCGAAGCAGGTACCTATTTTGTGATCGGAGCAACCGCAGATAATAGTGAAATTCTTTTGAAAAATGTGAATGTTGATGATCTCAGTGCAATGTACAATATCGCAGATAGAATCGGAATTAATTTCAAAATTTTGGATAAACACACGATTAAAGTAAATTCTTTTAATAAGGAAAATTATAAAGCAACAAAGCTCCAAACCATGATTTTCCCTGGATTCCCTACGGATTTACAGTCAGCTTTTTGAACTCTTTTTACTCAATGTGAAGGAGTCTCTAAAATTTGTGAAAATCTTTATGAAGGAAGGTTTGGATACCTTACGGAACTTGAAAATTTCGGTGCAAAGGTCGAAATTCTCAATACTCATGAAGCGATTGTGATTGGAAAGAGTAATTTAAAAGGATGTTATGCGACAAGTAGAGATCTTCGTGGAGGTGCTGCAATGGTTATTGCGGGAATTATGGCACAAGGAACGACTCATATTACCAATGAAGAACTTATCGAAAGAGGATACGACAATATCATTCAAAAATTAACAGAAATCTGAGTGAAGATCAAGCAAATTCCTAATGAATAAGGGTAATTTTGTAAGGACGATGGCTAATGTCGTCCTTTTTTTATTTTACACAAAAGACAGCAAGAATGCTGCCCTACCGTTTTACTTATTTCCTTTTGCACGATTATGACTTTTACAGAGCATTTGACAGTTGGTAATGTCCGTTGCTCACCCCTTACTCCAAGCAGAAACATGATCTGCATCCATTTCTCAGATACTCCAAATTTTTTTATTATTACTTTCATGTCAGAGAGCACATAAGGGACAATTTGAGATTCATTTTTCGTTTGCTTCTTTGGTCTGTTGTGCATAAACAGATTTTTTAGTTGCTTCATCAAAGACACGAACTTCCAAAAGTTTGCTTTCAACCTCTCCTCATAAAAGATATTCAAAAACTCCTTTACGACTTTTTACATAAGGATCAGCATATAATTCATGCACTCTCTCTGATATTTTCTTTGGATCGTAGGATTGTTTATGATAAGTTTCATAAAGTTTTCATCGTTCAAGTCCACACATCTCTTTTTCTACATCACTAAATACACTACTGATTCGATCAATGACACTTGTGAAATAACTTTTTAATTCACTAATATTCTCATCATAACGATGTTTACTCATATAATCTCCGATACTTCCCTTACTTACTCGCTCTAAAGCGGTATGAAGAAAATCTTGACGATTCACTACTCCTGAAAGATATGCTCCCCATTTTTGAATATTCGCATTCTGACTATTACTAAATTCTTCTTTCGCTTTGGTTACGAAAGGTCCCGAATAGACCGCATTCAAAAGTTCTTGTTCATTTAAAGGAACTCCTGCAATATTGATCGTTTTAAATCGTTCTTTGATTTCACTTTCTTCTCCTTCACATTCATAGATCAAAAGTGGAGTTTCAAGAATCTTTTTCTGAAGATTTTCCGCTAATCCACTAAAATATTGTTCCATCCCATCGATTTTAACGGCGAATTTTCAGGTTACATAACGACCAATGCTCGTGATTCTCTGCTGACCGTCCAAAACTTCAAATTTCTCCTCTCCAACTTTATTGAAATAAATCAATCCTAAAGGATATCCTTTCAAAATAGATTCAATCACCGCAACATCTCTTTTCCCATCGGCATAAATATAATTTCTCTGATATTCTGGCTGAATCGTAAGTTTTCAAGACAAACCGAAAAGTCCTTTCCCTTCAAGTTCGTTATAAGCAAATCATTCACAAATGTCTTTTACGGTAATATCAGTATGAAGTGTCGTTTTCATGATTTTTGAAAAAAAGAAATAAAAGTCTGAGTATAAGAAGAGTTTTTAATCTCACCCTACCCCTCTTCTAAAATAGGAGAGGGAAATATAAGTTCACTACTCCCCCTCCTTAGTAAGGATTGATTAAGGGAGGTTTCTTTTCTCAAGTTTTCCCTCCTTTCTAAAGGAGGTGGCTCGTAAGAGCCAGAGGATTTTCCACCTTTAAAATCCCCAATATTTGATATGTTTTAACCTCACCCCTACCCCTCTCCTTGGTAAGGAGAGGGAAATCACGAAGTGATGGGAGAGGTTCTTATCCCTCCCCCTATTTTTTATGGCGAATAAGAATACGAGCATAAGGGTCTTTCTTTCCAACTTGTGTTAATGTTAACTGTTTAGGTTTTTCTAATCATTGTTCTATCATGGAAAAAAAATGAGGATTTATATCAATAATTTCAAATTGTTCTGGGTTATATTTATCCAAAAATGTAATGGGGACTCCCATAACTCCTTCGTAATCTGAAGGAATTGCATCGGTATAAGAAACTTCTATTGCATCATAATTATCATATTTTGGATAGCCATTTTCACGGATCTCTTTATGTTTACTAAATTTCAAATTATCAGCCATTGTCATAAGTTGTAAAGGTTGATGTCTGCGACCGTGATCTAAATTACTAAACCGACGAACTCCTTTCACTCTTATAAAATGAGTGTAAAACTCATGAGTTTCATCAATTCTTCGTCCTGCTGAATTGAGAGGATAATCAGAAGGAACTCAAAATTCTCTATCTCCACTTGTAATCGATGGACCTAACCACATTTGATTACTTTTAAGCAAAGGAAAAATTTCTTTATAGGTAATAGCATTTACATTTCACAAAATCACAAAATTCTTTTTTCCTTCTATAATCCGAGCAACAAATTCACGAAACAGGGAAAAGGGAGGATTCGTGATAATAATATCTGATTCATCACGAAGTTTTTTAATTTCATCACTCCTGAAATCCCCATCTCACTCTAAATAATCTCGTTCTAAATCATCAATATCTATTTTCCCATTGTGATTGGTATCATGATCTAAGATAAAAATTTTCCCCTTTATCTTTGTCTTTTCTTGATCAAATTTAGGACTTTCTGTTTCAAATAAAGTGGGTTGATAATTTTGAAGATCTTTACTCTCAATTGACAAACTCGTACTTATCAATTTCTTTAGTCCAAAATTTTCAAAATTCTGAGCAAAAAATTTGGTAAAATTACTCCATTCAGGATCATCACAAGGAAGAAGAATCGTCTTTCCACGAAAAACATCAGGATTATACTCTAAATAAGCATTCATTTCCTTTTGAATATCTACATATTGAGTATAAAATTCGTCTTTTCTTGCAGTTCTTGCATTATGCAATTGAGAGTTAGCTTTTTCATTTTCTTTAGACATAAAAAAATAGTTTAGCGACTAAAATCTGGTAATCAGCTAAACTCTTTTCAAAATTCTTTGTTATTATTCAGAATAACAGATAAATTAAAAAGACGACTGACACCATCAAGTCGCCAAACTAAGATTCTTAATTACGAAATGTTTCCCATTAAACGCAATAAAGAAATGACGATATCAATCGTCTTTATTGATTTAATGAGAAAATGAATAGCATGAGGCTAACATTCCATAAATCTTAATTTGGCACTTTTTTTATATCAATCCTTTGTAGAAAATCAAACAAAAAATGAAACCAACAAAAGAAGAATACGACAAAATTTTACCGCTTAATTCTAGTTGATTTTCAAGATGGGTTCTTTATATTTTTAACATTATTCAATACGATTCTTGTGTTACCTTCAGACTTTTTATCTTTTTTCTTTCATTTCTCTGATGAAATATAGAATTCTCAATGAGGAATATCAATTCAACTTTCTCGAAAGGTTGCTGAAAATCAGAGGAATTACTGATTATCAGAGTTTTTTTGAACCAAAATTTAATGAAGTCCGGCTTGATCCGTTTCAATTGAATGATATGGAAAAAGGAGTGAATCGTATCATTGAAGCTTTGAAAAAAAAGGAAAAAATCTGTATTTTCGGGGATTATGATGTGGATGGAGTAACTTCGAGTTTTTGTCTGTATGAATTTTTTACCAAATTTCTGCATCGTGATACCGTTTCGATTAAATATCCTAATAGGAGAGAGGACGGATATGGACTCAAAAATAAACACCTGGATGAAATGAAAGCGGAAGGAGTACAACTGATCATCACGGTAGATAATGGGATTGGATCTGTTGAAGAAGCAAAATATGCAAAAGAACTTGGAATGGATATGGTAATTACCGATCATCACCAAGTTTTGGACCAAATTCCTGAAGCTTGTGCCGTTATCAATCCGAATTGTAGTGAGAATTACCCTTTTAAAGGACTTGCTTGAGTGGGAGTTGCTTTCAAGCTCATTATTGCGATGTTGATGAAATCTCAATTTTCAAAAGAAGATAAAAATCTGATTTTTCAATATTTTTTGCCTGTGGTAGCCATTGGATCGATTGCCGATGTCGTTCCTCTTTTGGAAGAAAATAGAATGATCGTAAAAAAAGGATTGGAACTTCTCAATCATCAACAAATTTTTCTCAAATCACTGTCAGGTTTTATCTCTTTTTTAAATATCAAAAAAGATTTAACAAGCACGGATGTCGCTTTTACTCTTGCTCCAAGGATCAATGCAGGAGGAAGAATGGAAACACCATATGACAGTTTGAATATTTTTACTCATGAGGGGAAAGAACAACTTCCTTATCTGGAGAAATTGGAGCAGTTGAATAGTGAGAGAAAAAAGATTCAAGATGAAGGAGTAAAATATGCTGAAGAAACCTTGAATTTTGAGAAAAAGATTCTCATTGTTGCGAGAGAAGATTTTCATGAAGGAGTGATTGGAATTATCGCTGGAAAATTGACAGAGAAATACAATAAACCTTCTGTTGTTTTCAAAAAAGATGCAGAAAAAGGGATTGCTACCGCAAGTCTGAGAGGACCTGATTATTTTAGTGTGATTGAGATGATTAGTGCTCATAAAGAGTTATTGGAGAGATGTGGGGGACATAAAGGAGCTTGAGGGTTAACCGTGAAACTTGAAAACTTTGATCTGCTTTGCCAGAAACTTGAAGCATATTGTGAAACCCTTTTGAAAGATCAAGATTTTGAGAAAGAAATCGTAGTAGACACGAAAATCTTACCTGAAGAACGAAATCCGAAAAATATTGCTTTTCTGGAGAAGTTTGCTCCCTACGGAGAAGGAAATCAGGAACCGCTTTTCCTCTTCGAAAATATCAAGATTTCTAATATTGAAAAATTTTGAAAAGTCTGAGTGGGACACATGAAAATTTATGGAGAACGAGGGGATAATCTCATTCAAGTTGTTTTCTGGAAAAAAGGAGATGAATGTGATCATATTTTATGTGATACGATTGATGTAATTGGAAGAATCCAGGAAGATAGCTATAATAAGGGATATTTTATCGTGGGAGAAGAACTTATCGAAAAAGAGGAAGAATAACATTTTATTTCAATATCAAAAAACATGCCATTTGAATTAGTTTCTCAATATCAGCCTTCATGAGACCAACCTAAAGCGATTGATGAAATCACTCATGCTTTTGAAGAAGGGAAAAGTAAAATTACACTTCTCGGAGCAACAGGAACCGGAAAAACATTCACCATGGCAAATATTATTCAAAAAGTTCAAAAGCCGACTCTTATCATTTCTCACAACAAGACTCTTGCTGCGCAGCTTTCGACAGAGTTTAAAAGCTTTTTTCCTAAGAATGCCGTGCATTACTTCGTTTCGTATTTTGATTATTATCAGCCAGAATCCTATCTTCCAAGTTCTGGAACCTATATCGAAAAAGAAGCAACGATCAATCAAGAAATCGAGATGTATCGTCTTGCAACGATGGCCTCTTTGCTTTCTCGTGATGATGTGATTGTGGTGGCTTCTGCATCTTCTCTTTATGGACTTGGACAAGCAAGATTCTTCAAAGAAAACTGTCTGCAACTCAAAGTCAATCAGACCTATGATTTTAAAGAGATCAAAAAACAACTCCTTCAAATGCAATATAAACCTGTCGCTTCGAAAATCGAGCCAGGAATGTTTGATTTACAAGGAGAAAGATTGGATATTTATTCTTCAACGGAGAAAGTGGTGTATAGATGTTTTTTCGATGAAGATTTTTTGGAGATGATCGAAATCAGAGATTCTCTCACGTATGAATTGAAACACACAACGACACAGATTATCCTTTGGCCTGCAACGCAATACATTCAGGACACTTCAGATTTAGAAACTATTTTACAGGAGATTAATAGTGAAAAGGAATTAAGAATAAAAGAGTTTGAAAAAGCCTGAATGCTTGTCGAGGCGGAGAGAATTAAAAAAAGGGTCGAATATGACATTAGGATGATTCGCGAAACGGGATTTGTGAATGGAATTGAAACGTATTCACTCTATTTTGATAAAAGACTTCCAGGAGAGGCTCCTAATACGATTTTTGATTATTTTCCTGATGATTTTCTCTTGATCGTCGATGAATCTCATATGACGATTCCGCAACTTCATGCTATGGCACAAGGAGATAGAGCAAGGAAAAATAATCTCATTAAATATGGGTTTAGACTTCCAAGTGCGATTGATCACCGTCCTCTTCGTTTTGAAGAATTGGAGACCACTCTTGGTTGGAAAGATTTTTCTGAAATTAAACTCGATCAAGCGAGTGATGATTTGGAATTAATCTCTACCACTCATATGAAAGTTTTGGAAGGACAAAAGGATAAAAGTCAATCTTTGATCAATAAAAAAGCAAGACAAGAAAATCAATTACAAAATCTGCTTGGAAAACAGAAAAAACAAGCGAAATCTATTTTTCTTTCTGCAACTCCAGGAGAATATGAACTCAAACTTTCTGAACAAGTCGTAGAACAAATTATTAGACCAACGGGACTCCTTGATCCGATTACCTATCTTTATCCAAAATCTGGAGATTATCAGCATTTATTGGAAAGTATTGATAAACTTTTGAAAAAGAAACCATATTTGAAGAAATATCTTGAATCGACAGAAAAGGGAGAAGGATTGAATCTTGATGAAATTTTTGAAGATCGAGAGGAAGAAAATTAGGTTACTCTATTCACTTCCGCAATAGTAGTTTCTCCCTTAAGAGCTTTCATAATTCAATCTTCTTGCATCGTAATATATCCCATTTGTCTCGCTCTTGCATACACATCAAAATCCGTTCCCCTATCGATAATAATTTTTCTGATTTCATCATCGATTTCAAGGAGCTCCAAAACTGCATATCTTGTCGTATATCCCGTATTATTACATTGAGAACATCAGACAGCATCGAAAACTTCTCACGTATATGGAGGAACTTGTACTCATAAATTAGTAAGATCTTTCAAAGCTTTAGAAATCTGTTCGTCTTCCGCATAAGTAGCTTTCCTTTTAGTTTTACAATGAGGACAAAGTTTACGCACAAGCCTCTGTGCAAGGATCATCTGCAAAGCTGGAGCGAGAAGATACGGCTGTACCTCCATAGAAAGAAGCCTTCAAATCGAAGCAACTGCCGAATTCGTATGGAGAGTCGTAAATACAAGGTGTCACGTTAAAGCCGCATTGATCGAAATCTCTGCGGTTTCTTTTGATCTCGTTTCTCACACCAAAATAATATCCGGATCATGTCTAAGAATCGCTTTCAATCCCGTTTCATAATCATACCCTTTTTCATAATTAATCTGAGACTGTTGAATTCAAGGAACCTCATATTCCACCGGATCTTCTAGAGTGATAATTTTCGTTTCTCCATCATTGAGAGCATGAAGAATCGAATACAAGGTTGTTGTTTTTCACGATCCTGTTGGTCAAGTTACAATATTTACTCCCGTTGTCTTATGCATATATTTTTTGATAAGTTCATAGTTTCTATCGGTAAAACCAATTTGTTCAAAGGTAGAAACTCCTTTATCAGAGTCGAGAAATCTGATTACTGTTGATTCATTTTCGATTCCTGGCATAAAGTTCACCCTGGCATCAACTTTTTTCTGAACTCCTTGAGGATTCGTGGATTGAAAAGAAAATCTTCCATCTTGAGGGATATAATTGATATTCATCTTCACTCCTGACATAAATTTGAGTTTCTGAAGAAATTTTACAAAATCTTTCCCATCAAAAGTAATGATATTTTTCATCACACCATTAAGCCTCAATCTCAAAATCACATTATTTAATTCTGGTTGAAAGTGAAGATCTGAAGCACCTGCTTGAAAAGAGAGACGAACCATTTCCAAAATAAAATCTCCTGGTTCCATCGTTTCTCTTTTTTCATAAAGAGCTTTCATCATTGACAATGCTCCTTCTCAAGCTGCTTCTTGCTGTTGTTTTTGTGCTTGTTGTTGCTGACTCTCCTGCTCTGCTAATCTCTGATACCACGTTAAAGCTTCATTAAATCCTTCCACAGAAGTATAGAAAACTTTCGTTTTAAACCCCGCATTTTCAAGCTGTTGCAAAACATTTCTCACTCCTTCCGTATAATTATTGGTCGTCAAGAGATATAAGGTATTATCTGGATCTTTATAATAAATAAGGGTTTGAATTTTTTCTGCTGTCTCTTTAGGAATTTTTTTTAGTTGAGAAAAATCCACTTGCAGTACCTTAACTGCATCCACTTCAAGAATTGATGAAATGAGTGAATTTCCCATCGTGATAAAGTAAAAAAGAGAGTAAAAGTCAGACTTTTCTTCTATTTTCTCTTAGTATTCGAGAAAAAGAAAATTCCTCTCTATTATATTCCTTTTGCAATAAAAAATCAAAAAATCACGAACCTAGAAAAATAGAATATTCTCAAAGCAAGATTTTTGCTTTTTTTTGCTGATATCGTTATACTTTTATTAGATTATTTTATCTCTTTACGATACCATGGGAAATATTGAACAAATCAAAACAGAAATAGATGAAATCCAAAATGAGTTTAAAAAATTAGCGGGAAATATCCATCTTTCTGAAAAAGAGAAGCAAAAAACAGTCGAAACCTTAAACACTCGTTGTCAAAAGATTAAGGAAGAAATTGAACAAGAAATCGCATCTTTATGAGAGAAGACCGATGCTAAGGCACAAGAAAAAAGAGAAAAAGCTGAAATGCTATTAGAATCTCTTGATAAGACGTCTAAACTTTATCAATGAATTTTAAATGTAACAGAACAAGCAAACGATTCTAACCAACAGAAATGAGATCAAATTCTTGCTACATCGGCAGATTCAAATAGTAAGGAAAGTTTCTTTGGGAAAGTATTCAATAAAATTTGATCTATTGCATCATCCATCTGGGACTTTATCAAAACAAAAATATGATCTTTTTGGGGAAAAAGAAATCATCAATCTTTAAATTGATATATGGTTGATAAGAGTGAGTTTTCGAAAGGGCGTTATCCTTTTAAAGGAATTCCTCCTTATCAATGAATTTCTGCATATAGAGTAGATAATGTAAAATTAGAACCACATATTTGATTTTCTCAACTTTCCTTAGAGGAAAGTCGTTGAAGTACTACTTTAAAAGTAAAAAATGAAAACAAGCGTTATACTAATACTAATGCTGCCTGATATAAAAAAAATAATCCGTGCAATGTTAGTCCATTCAAAGGAGATATAGGAAGAGTTACCTCTTCAAAAGTCGCAGATTGACAAGATCATAGTCAATACGAAACAATGGAAGATGGACTAGCTTCTTTTATGAGATTGATGAGAACAGAAAGATACAATAATAAATCTATTCAGGGAAGAAATTGTTCTGGAATGCAATGAATTTATAAACCAGATGAAGATAAAAGTTTACAAGCATTACGTATTATATGGATAACTCATGTTTCTGAAGCTTTAAATGTTAGTCCTTTTATTGGGCTTAATACAGATGACCCTGAAACTATGATGGCATTTACTCAGGCAGTTGCAATTAGAGAGTCAGGATGTCATTTTGATAAGGACACTTTAGAAAGAGCATATTACAAAGCTTTTCCCGAAGAAGCTCTTTCTCTTGCAGCATAGAGAAAAAAAAATATAAAGAAGAAATTTATTTTATTTATCATTATAAAACATGACACTTTTAGAACAAATTACTGCGGATTATAAAGAAGCAATGAAAGCTAAAGAGGAAGAAAAGAAAATAATTCTGAATTATCTTCTTGCTCAAATTAAAAATAAAAAAATCGAGACTCAACAAGATCCAACGGATGCTGATATTATTAGTATCATAAAGAAAGAAGTAAAAGCAGTTACAGAAACCATTTCTTTTTTGGAGAAAGCAGAAAAAAACGAAGAAAAAGAACAAGAACTGTTCAAAAAATCGGTTCTTGAAAGTTATCTTCCTCAGATGATGAATGAAGAAGAAACGGAAAATTTTCTCGAAACGATGATCAAAGAGCTTGAAATTACGGATCTCAAAAGTCAAAGAGGAATGATCATGAAAAAGATCAAAGAAGAAGGAATTACTACAGTTGATGGAGCAATGTTGAATAATTGTATCAATAAAAAACTTAGTCAATAAGGTATTCTACCTCAGATCAAAAATCGATTTGAGATTTTTCAGGAAAACAATATAAGTTAATCAGAATTTTATTCTTTTTTAAAAAGAGTAAAGTTTTTTACTTGTAGGAAGAAGGGGATGAAAGCTGTATTGGAGAAGCTTTATCAAGGAGATAAAGAACAGTTAGTGCAAGATTTATTACAATGTTATAAAGAACAAGCATTTTGCATTGTTAATTTTATTTATTTTTCCAATATTGTTGCTCAAAATCTTTTCAATGCACAAGAAAGAAGTAATAATCAAGACGATTATAGAAAAATTCTTTTGAAAGGAGATTTTTTATTACCAGATGGGATCGCAGTGCAGATTTTTTATTTTTGTGCTAATCTGTTTCATGTGATCAATACTCCGAAAAAACGGCTAGACAATCTTAATGGGACAGACTTTTCCTCTTTTTTTCTTGAAAGAGTAAGAGAAATGTATGGAAACCACAAAATTTGTCTTTTGATGTATGGTGCGAAAGAAACGGAAGTTGAAAAGGCAAGAAAATACATTGCCTACAAAGGATTCAATGTGATCTATGCTCAAGACGGATATTCGGATTTTGAGCGAGAAAAGGCAGAAGAAAAACTTGAAGAATATCAAGACACCGTGAATGTCTTATTGGTCGGAAGATCGACTCCAACCAATCCTTTACAGGAAATGCGAACCTTAAAAAATTACCAAAAAATAAAGAAAAATAATCTGATCGTAATGAATGTTTGAGGGCTTTTTGATTGGTGGGCTTGAAGTCAAAAAAGAGCTCCAAAACGAATCAGAACGATAAAATTAGAATGGTTACGAAGACTTATCTCAGATCCCAAAAGAAATCTCAAAAAAGTGTTAAATAGTCTACAAATTATTCCCTATATTTTTCGTTATTTAGTATTGAAAAAAAAATAAATTTTCGTACATCTAAAGAAGATGATTTTTGTGAAAATTTTTGCTTTTAGTGTTCTTAAATAATACCACATCCATGCAACTTGTAGAAACGAAACAACAATATGGACCTGAAGAATCCGTTTTTTCATTTCAAGATACCCTCTTGGATTCTGTCAAACTTAATGTCTATGTCGAATGCAGTGCGGAGAAGTTTTTGCAGTATCAAAAAGAGATTTTGGAAGATTTTGTTGCTGATTTTACTGCAAAAGTTCAAAATGCAGAATCTCAAGACATTAACGAATTAAAAGAATGTTTTGAAGCTTCATTGAAAGGATTGAATGAAAATTTTGATAAATTTGCAAGTAAAGTTCGTGATGTAGAGAGATTTCAACTCAAAGGAATCATTCAACTTGTCGCTAATAATCTTTTGATGGCTTCTATGATTGGAGAAGTGAGTCTTTTGATTATGAGAGATCAAAAAATTCTTTATACTCTAGAAAATTCTGTTGATTATACTGATAAAATCGATTCGTTCTCTGATTTTGTAGAAGGTTCTCTTGAAGGAAGCGATCATATTGTATATGTAGGAGTAAAAATTGCTGATGTTTTAGGTCAACAAGATAGAAAAGAACTTGAAGCAGTGCTTTTTGAAGATGATCCTGAAGAAAAATTCATCACCGCTCTCGAAAGTATCCTAGTTTCTAGAGTAGAAAAGGAATATATCTCTTTTATCATTTCTTATGTAGTAAGTTTTTCTCTCGAAGTGAAGAAAGAATGACCAATGGTAGACTTTACCAAGAAAATCAGTGAAATCGGGGGAAAAATTCAGACTTCTGATTTTCTTCAAAATCTTAAAAAACAGCTTTGGGGAAATAAAATCTATCTTATTTCTCTTTGTTCTGGATTATTGATTATCCTCCTCCTCTATTCTCTTATTTCTCAACGAAATGGAAATGAGGATCCTGAAACAAAATTTCAGACGGCTTCAGGAACCTATATTGATTTGACGATTGAAGATATTCAGAAAGAGATGGCAGAATTTCAGAGCCTCGATCCTTCTTCTCCTGAGAAATCACTTAAATATTCGGAGATTATGCAGAAACTTGATTTTATTGAATCAAAGGGGAAATGGCTGGAAAATGTAAAACAACTCAAAACGATTTTACAAGCAGAATATTACAAAGGATTTAATATTATTCCTATCGAGAAATTAACTCAATTCACCAATGGATCAAGAATCCTTGCTTTCAATAGTTCAGAAACTGCAAAACTTGGAACATTACATTCCGTTTTGATTCCCAAAAATGTAAGTGTCATTGGAACAAAAGGAGCTTTACTTGATATTGTAAGTGATAGTAATAGAGGATCTTTAAAAGAATTCAATGCGAATAAAGATCTCACAAAATGTACTCTTTCTCTCCTTCGTGATGGAGTGTATTGCTCTTCTGATGATGGAACGATGTTCTTGATCAATAAGGCTGGAATTACCCCACTCGAAACTACTGATGGAGTCTTCTCTTCAAATGTAGGTTGACTCGGAATCTTCAATAAAAACAATTTCTATGTCTTCCAAAAGAATATTTCTTCTGTGGGAAATATCTTTGTCACAAGATATCGTAATGTTGCGGGATCTGAATCAAGTTTTCAAGGAGGAAGTTCGTATGATGTTTTAGTAGGATCTGGAATGAGTTTCTCTGAATTTTGAAGTTTTGCGATTGATGGTTCTTTCTTTGGATGGAGTAATAAAAAACCTTATCTCTTCTGGAGAAGTAATCTTGCAGGAACTTCACTTTCTTATAGAGAAATCCCTCTCAAAGGAGGAGATATTGTTGCTCAAGAATTTACGGATAAAGTAAAAATTATCACTTCATCAGCCACAAAATATATCTATCTCTTTGATCAAGAGAAACAGTTATTCGTTGCTTATGAAACAGTAAATCCAAAGACAAATGATGATAATAAAGCTCTTTATGCTATGAAATATCTCTTCAGTTTCAAATTTATGATCGAAGGACATCCTGTGATCGATATGAATGTTTCAGAAGCTTCATGAGATAAACCAGAACTCTACATTTTAAATGATGAAGGAGTTTATAAAGTTGCACTGTATGAATTCATTGATAGTATCAGAAATAATGATACTTTAAAGACCGTTCCAGCAGCTCAATAGAAAAAATTAAAAAAATCTGATTCTCCGTTTATGAATCAATCGTAACGAGGAGTCAGATTTTTTGATTTTATTATTAATCTATGTCAAAATAATTTCTGTTTCTAAAAGCTCACTGTTTTTTAAGCATTTGAAAATCTTCTTCAGTAATTTTTACATACATAGGAGTTTTTTCCCATAATTGTCCTTTTGCATTATCAATACGATTTCCATTAGCATCAATAATTTCAATAATGCCATGTTCTATCAATGCTTCTAAATTATCGTCCCTACGTCTCCCACAATAGAAACAATAAAAAACATGTAGGGAAAGGACTTGTCCTTTCCTATTAATCCAACCAATAATCAATCAAAAAAGGCCGAGGCAAGCCGTCGGCCCTACAGATTTTTTGTGTTTGAACATTCAGATTTTTATTCTTTTTGGAAAATGAATAAATGTTCGTGCATGATAAGGAGAAAATTGTATTCTTGAGATTTTTTAACTCGGAATCAAGTGGCTTTACAATGATGTTGGATTTTGATAATATCTTCTTTTAAAAGAAATCCAACTTTCAAAAATCTTTCCATCACTTTAAAAGCAAGTGGCTGATACAGTTTATTTCTTCTTGTGTCGCCAATAAGAATTGCACAGTATTTTCCTTTTTTTAGGACTCTGTAATATTCTTTCGCTACGGTTTCGATTTCATCACAAAATGCATCAAGATTATGAATATTTGACAAATCTTCTGGGATTTTACCTCATGAATATTTGATAATATCTGCATAAGGAGGATGAGTGAGGATAAAATCAATCTTTTCATCTTCTATAAAGCTTAAATTTCTTGTATCGTTGAGTTTAAGAGTAATGTGAGAATCTGAATGAAATTCAAAATTAAGACATTCTTCTGTCTTTTTGAGAGATTCTGGATTAATATCATAAGCGATTAAATTTCTGTTTAAAAGTTTACATTCGATAGCCGTAGTCCCTCATCAAACCATCGGATCAAGCAATACATCTCATTTTTTAGAATATCTTAAAACAAGATTTCTTACTACTTCGGGACTTCGATTTCCACGATAACAACTTTTATGAGTTGCCCATTTTCAACGGTTAGGAAATGACCAAACACTCGAACATTCTAACTCAAAAGAATTTGGTTGAAGGGTATGTTTAGACATGTTATTTTATAAGTTTTCATAAAATTCCTTCACGAAGGTTTTTGATATTAAAAATATTTCATTCCATCGCATTAAAAGCTTCTTCTAAAGGTTTTGAAGAAGTTCTCCATCAAGCTCCATCTGTAATTCGATACAACTGTTTATTTTGTTGTTGAAGAAAATGATAAAGTTCCATAAATTCTCATGCTACGGATTTTAATTTACTTCATCCTGATGAATAGAAATTTGTTTCAAAGAGATAAACATCTTTTCAATTATAAACTGCAAAATCAAATCTTCTATCAGCTTTATCACTTTCAATGATGATATTCCAATGTTGTAAAATATATTTTGCAGTAGCTTGGTCTTTTCGTTGATATCATTTTTTCTCACAAAAGGGTTGAATATAGGATTGAACTAAACCTTCCATTTGCTTTCATCCTCTATTTTTTCTTGCGTTGGAATCGAGACCTGTTTCAATTCAAAAAACATAATCATTAAGATTTGAAATTTTTTTATCTTGAAAGATGTCTTTTAATCAGGAATTTTGAAAAAAGATTAGTAAAGATTTTTTATCTTCATCATTTAGTGTTATTTTTGAATTAAAGAGATCTGATACTAATTCTTCTTTTTGGTATTTTTGGTTTCGAACAAGAGTGAATTTATCTCTTACTGCTAATAAAATAGGTAAAACTTCTCTTGTTTCAGGATATTCAGAAATAAGTTTTAGAAATTTTGTTTCGATATGTTTTTCTCAAAGAAGGCTATTTAATAAACTTAATTGTATTTTGATCGTAAAAGCATTTTCTTCGATTTTTCTAAAATCACAGTAATATTCCCATCAAGAAATCGTGGATTGAAAATTTAACATCAAATCCTTGAAGCTCTGTTCCATCTTATTCTACTTTATAATTTAAAACAACAATTTCTTCAACATTTCCTCTTTTTTCTGCATTAGAATTAATGTATCTTTTTGCCTGAACAACATGTTGATAAAATTCTGAATAAAGTTTTTGAATACGATCGGTATTGTGATTCGAAAGCATAGCTTGACATCCTTTTTCGGTCAGATTTTTAAATTCTTTTCAAAGTTCTTCTTGTTCTTTCCATCAAAAACCACCTTGAGTATAATCCGTGAAATTTGAAGTCTGAGAAAGCACATCATAAGGAGGATCCAGATAGATAAAATCTCCTTTTTTGACTGTTTTTAGAACCTCATGATAATCTCCATGAATGAGAGTCGTATTTTGTAAAGCTTCCGAACAGTTGAAAAGTGTTTCTTCATCGCAGATTAGAGGATTTGCATATTTTCAAAATGGAACATTAAAAAATCCTTTTCCATTCACTCTATACATCCCATTGAAACAAGTTTTATTGAGATAAATAAATCTTGCAGCTCTTAAAAGAGGAGAAAGAGAAGAAAAATCTGACTTTTGATCTCGGCTTCTAATTTCAAGAAAGAAATCTTTGTTGTATTGATATTTAGAAAGTTCTTGAATGAGTTTCTCAGGAGATTCTTTAACTACTTGATAAGTGTTAATCAGTTCTCCATTAATATCTCCAAGAATTGCTTTAAAATTACATCCATAGAGATTTCTCAGATAAAAAAAAACTGCTCATCATCAGAGGAAAGCCTCATAATATGAACAGTTTTTATTATTTTGATCTAAAAAAGATCCTTTGATAAATGGTTGAAATTGATCTAATAATTGTCTTTTTCAACCTACTCGTTTCAAAAACGGTTTGTAGATTTTAGACATAAATAAAAAATGAAAGGGTAAAGCAACCGAATTGCTTGTCTTTCAATATTATTAAAAGACAATTTGCATTTCATCGGTTGCGATACCTTTCCACAAAAAACTTTAGTTAAAGACAATTTGTTTTTGATGAAATACAAACTGCCTTTAGGTTTTAGCTAAAGTTTCTAATGGATTGTATCGCTCTTTTTTTATAGAGTTCTGATCGGAAAGATCAAGAAAATTTTTTGTTTTTTGGATGGAATCGAATGAAGTATAGATGTTGAGAAAGAGGGAAACATCTTAAGATTCTTCACTACGTTCAGAATGACGTATAAAAATCCCCTCGGCTTCGCCGTATCCCCTTTTGAAAAAGGGGAATATTGTTAATTCAAAAAAGGGACGAGGCAAGACGTCGTCCCTACAGATTATATGATACAACAAATAATTAAAACATGTAGAGAAAGGGCTTGCCCTTTCCTTTTTATAGTTTCAACAAATTTTCGCTGGAGAAGATTCAGATTTTTAGAACTTTTTTCTTTTTTACCTGTTGAATAAAAAAAACAGATAACTATAAAGGATAAAATATTTCTTTAATTATTATTGTGTAGAATGAAACATTTTACTTCTCAAGAAGTCAGAAAATTACGAACGGAATTCTGGACTAAACAAAATCATAAGGAACTCCCTGAAGTTTCTTTAATTGCTGATAAAGATTCAACTGCTCTTTTCAATGTTGCAGGAATGCAACCACTTATTCCTTATCTTATGGGGAAAGAACACCCTATGGGGCAAAGACTTTTTGATATCCAAAAATGTGTTCGTACCGTGGATATTGCAGAAGTAGGAGATCGTTCTCATCTCACTTTTTTCGAAATGATGGGAAACTGGTCTTTGGGAGATTATTTCAAAAAGGAAGCAGTAACTCGAAGTTGGGAATTTTTAACAAAATATTTGGAGCTTGATCCAAGAAAATTAGCCGTAACGGTTTTTGCAGGAAATGAATTTGCTCCAAAAGATGAAGAGACTTCTGGATATTGGCAAGAAGCAGGAATTCCAGAAGAGAGAATTTCTTATCTTTCTGATAACTGGCGATCTCCTGGACCTGTGGGACCTTGTGGACCTGATACGGAGATTTTCTATTGGATAGGAGAGAGTGAATTTCCTCCTGAAGGAAGCAATGTCGGAACGGATGAAGATCATTGGATGGAGATTTGGAATAATGTTTTCATGGAATTTTATAGAGATGATAAGTGAACTCTCTCAAAACTCAAAAAGCAGAATGTAGATACTTGAATGGGATTTGAAAGAATTTGTAAAGTTTTACAAGAGGTAGATACGGTATATGAAACGGATTGCTTCGTCCCTGCAATGAAAGTAATTACGGAGCAAACAGGAAAAAGCTATGAAGAACAAGGAAGAAGATTCAGAATTATTGCAGATCATAGTAGAACTTCTTTTATGCTCATTAATGATGGATTGATCCCTTCTAATGTAGGAGCAGGATATGTTCTCAGAATGATTATCAGGAGAATGGTTTATACGATGTACCTTTTGAAAAATTTTACCTTTGAGGAATATCAGACTTTTTTTGCTCTTTTATTAAAATCTTTTGAAGGACTCAGAAATTTCAACGAAAAGGAGATTATCAGAGTTTTGATGGACGAAGTAAAACTTTTCACGAAAACCATCCAAAATGGAATGACACTTTTGAAAGATTTGATCGAAAAATTGAAAAAAGAAATAAAAAATCTGATCCCTTGAGAAGAAGTTTTTAAACTTTATGATACTTATGGATTCCCTTTGGAACTTACTCAAGAAATCGCAGAAGAAGAAAAAATGGCGATCGATCAAGCGGGATACGAAAAACAGGTAAAAGAAGCGAAAGAAAGATCAAGAAATGCCACAAAAGAGATGTTCAAAAAAGGAACGGATTGGTCAAAATATTTGGAAGGAATTCCTCAAACTCAATTTATCGGATATGATGAAGTTGAAACTTCTGATGCTAAATTATTGAAAGATTTTGATGTCGATGGACAGAGAGTTTTAATTTTCGATAAAACTCCGTTTTATGCAGAAATGGGAGGTCAAAAAGGAGATTTTGGAACTGTAGTTTTAGACTCTGGCGAAGAAGTTGAAATCAAAGATGTACAAACTTTTGCTGGAGTAAGCCTTCATTTAGTGAAGTAAGAAAAAACTCGACGGTTAGTCGGGCTTTTTTATTTTGATTTTTGATAATTAGTTTCAATAGTTGAGATGTCTTGCTCTGAACATCCACAGGATTTTGCTTTTTCTTTTCGATCCGGATCCGACATTACTTCATCAGTTCTCCTCCACGTTTCCCCTTTCAAAAGTTTATCAAATGTCCGCCATTCTTTGCTATGATTACGTCTATAAGTCTTAACTTCTACTTCTTTTTTAAACTCATTACAATTCTGAATAATCGTGTCTATCTGTTCAGAGGAGTATCAATATTCTTTAGCAATGACTCTGATACCTCATTCAGTATCTAGTCAAAATTCATTAAGATTATATAATATGTATGGAATTCAGCCATCATCCTCACTTCGTGTTTTAGTTAAAAACGTTTCAAGAATACTTCTAGTTCTTCTCCTGTCAGCTACATCTGATGCTTCCTGGTCTTTTTTGAATTCTTCTGATTGTTGTTGGAAAGGTTTGATACATGTTTGAAATAATTCTTCTATTTCGTTATCTCCAATATCATCATTTTGCAAGAAAAGATTTATATTTTTAACAATATGTGGATATACCTCTTTCAATGATTCATCCATTAAATTTAAAGGAATAATACCAGCTACTCATTCCATGTTATCGGTCGTTTTAACGAGTTTTTCCCAAAATCAAGGAGCAACACATTCAACTGCAAGAAAAATTTGATAATCATGAATCTTTTCGTTCGTTTTGTATCAATTTATTTTTTCTAAAGCTTGATTTAAAATTTTCTTTTCAGATCATTTTGTTACCCTAGCAATCAGCTTTTGTATTCTTCACTCAGATCATCCTGCTATTTTATTTAATGCAGATTCTTTGAGTTGTCATATTTTTTTGTCAGACAATTTTTCCATTTTTTTCAAAATTAATAAATAAAACTACTCTCAATTATATGTCAATTTTTTTTTTGTCAAATTTTAGTTGACTTTTTTTTAAAAATTTCTAAAAGGTTAACAATTTATCTTTGAATCGAAAAAATGTCTCGTACGATTATTTATGCAACAGGAAATGCAAGTAAAATCGAAATGATGAAAAATTTGTTTCCTCATGATGAAGTTTTGTCTTTAAAAGATATCTATTTTGACGGAGACATTGTTGAAAATGGAACCACGTTTCAAGAGAATGCGATGCTTAAAGCACAAGCCGTACAAAATTTTTTGAAAGCACAAGGAAAAGAATATAGCGTCATTGGAGATGATAGTGGATTTTGTGTCGATGCTTTATGAGGAAGACCTTGACTTGCAAGTGCAAGATATGCTTGAGATCATAATTACGATCGCAACAGAGCAAAAGTTCTCCAAGAAATGCAAGGAATAGAAAAGAGAAATGCCTGTATGTATTGTTGTTTAGTGGAACTTTTCCCTAATGGGGATTACTTAGTTGCTGAAGGAAAATCTTTCGGGAAAGTGTTGGAAAAAGAGGAAAGAATTGTTGATAATAAATATGGATATCACTGTATTTTCTTTTCTGATGATTTACAAAAGGGATTATGAGAAGTAGAAATTGAAGAATGGGTTCCTGTTTCTGATAGAAAGAGAGCTTTTGAAAAGTTATTGCAATTAGAGAAAGAGTATTTGGAAAAGAAGTAGGGAGATTGTATGTGTAAAAAAAACTCGACAGTTAGTCGGGCTTTTTTATTTTTTATGAGAAAATATCTCTGAATGATTCATAACTATTTTTAAATTATTGATTTCGAGTTTTGTCAGTAGCTCTTTCTGCTTGTGTTCTACCATTGATAAGAGTTTTCGTGATGTATTGTTGTATATTTGGATGCTCTGTTAAATAGGTATTATAATCCCTTTCAGCAGCTGTACATAATTTTTTGAGGTCATTTATGAGCATTTGAGCTCCCTCTTTTCAAGGATATTTTTTGATAAGTTGAGCTTCAGTATAAGTTCCTCGAGATTTTAGAATACCTTCAGCTTGTAGTTTAGACCTCTCAAGTTTTTCTGGTTGAGTTGGATTAATTAAATTTCATAGATATGTTTTTATTGTTGGATGCTGGTTTAAATAATGCATATAATTAACTTCAGCTATTACACATAAATTTCTGAGATAGTTTTGTAGGTTATTTTTCCCTATGTCTCAAGGATATTGCTTGTTAAGTTCTGTTATACTAATATTTCCTATGTCATCGAGTGCTCTCTTTGCTGCTGGTTTATCGAGCTGCTCTATGGTTTGAGTATCAAATGTATCTGTTGAATTGTTTTGAACGACCTCAGATTGAAGTGATTGGAGGTCTTCAGTTATATCTCCAAAAGACTCTCAATTTTTATCCTCAAAGGTATTTGCTTCATACTTTTCTGTCATGTTTGTGTATTATTAAATAAAAGATGTTATATAACACAATGATTATATCCGTTTTTTTTTTTTGTCAATTTTTCTTAGACTTTTTTTCTTTTTTTTCTTTTTTGTTTTTTTAAATTTTAAGAAATTTTATCTCTCTTTCATCACATGAATTACGATCAACAATCCCTCGAACTCCACGCAAAATATCAGGGGAAATGGGAAATGAATACCAAAGTTCCTTTGGAGACTCTTGAAGAACTCTCTACCTTTTATTCGCCTTGAGTTGCTGCTCCATGTAAAGAAATTGCAGAACATCCAGAAAAAGTAAATCTTTATACCGCGAAAAAAAATACCATTGCCATTATTAGCGATGGATCTGCAGTGTTAGGATTGGGAAATATAGGAGCAGAAGCCTGACTTCCTGTAATGGAGGGGAAAGCCATTCTTTTCAAGAAATTTTGAGGAGTAAATGCGGTTCCTTTAGTGATTAAGACTCAAGATCCAGATGAAATTATTCAATTTGTCGAGAATATCGCCCCTTCATTCTGAGGAATTAATTTGGAGGATATCGCTGCTCCGAAATGTTTTCATGTAGAAGAAGAATTGAAAAAAAGATTGAATATCCCTGTGTTTCATGATGATCAACATGGGACGGCGATTGTCGTTTTAGCAGGACTTATGAATGCAGTAGCTTTGAAAAATCAGAGACTCGCAGAACAGAAAGTGATTATTTCAGGAGCTTGAGCAGCTGCCATTGCGATTGGAAAACTTTTACACAAAGCAGGAGTGCAAGATATCGTTTTCGTTGATAGTAAAGGGATTATCTCTCCTGATCGTGAGGATCTGAATCAATACAAAAAAGAAGTCCTTTCTTTCAATAAAAATCAGACTTCTTGAACTCTTTTGGATGGACTTAAAGGAAGATCAGTCTTTATCGGAGTGAGCAAAGGAAATCTTTTGAAAGCCGAAGATTTGAAGCAAATGGATGAGAATCCGATTATCTTTGCATTGGCAAATCCTGATCCAGAAATTACTCCAGAAGAAGCACAAAAAGGAGGTGCTTTTATCGTAGCTACTTGAAGAAGCGATTATCCTAACCAAATCAATAATCTTCTCGCTTTTCCAGGAATCTTTAGAGGAGCTTTAGATGCGGAAATTAGCCAAATTACCGATAAACATAAACTCGCTGCAGCCTATGCTTTAGCAAAAAAAGTAAAGAATCTGAGTGTTGATCATATTCTGCCTTCCGTTTTCGAAGAATGAATCGCCGATGCCATTGCAGAAGCGGTAAAATCCGTCTAAATTATAACACTTTTGTGAGAAATAAAATACCAAGAGTAACGAGGATAATTCCAGCGAAAAGTCTCATGATTTTTTTATTGCTGATATTATTGAGTGCCAAATCTTTATCATCATTTTCAAAGAAATCTGAACCATAATACACTCCTAGAATGATAATAATGAGAGGTAACACAAAGAAAAAATTATAAATTCCAAGACTTGCAAAAAGATTAATTTTTGTTCCTACTGCTCCAATATATGCTAAAGGAATTCCAATGGTACAAGGTAATTCTACCAAAGTTGATAAGACCGCCAAGATAAAAGCACTCATATAAGTCCCTTTTTTTGTGATGTATTCTAAGGTTGGTTTGGCTCGTTTAGGAATGGCGAGGGAAACTCCTTTTCCATATCGGAAGAAGTCTTTGATTTCTATCAGTCCCAAGATGATCGCGATAGCTCCTATGATATATTTTATCGTTGCAATGTAAGGAAGGAAAACTTGAGTGGAGAAAATGAGCTTATGCATTCCGTACATAATGATCGCATACATGAAGAAAGTTGTTACTACAAAAATGATTCCAGAATATAGGACTTTTTTTCTTGATCCAATAGAGACGAGGTAAGTAAGCAGAAAAATCAATACTCCAAACATACAAGGATTAATCCCATCTGCAAAACCTAGGACAATTCCGAAAAGCACTGGTCCTGTTTTCTCTAAGGAAATTTCTTTCCCAAAAAGAGTAGTAGTCTGATTTTCAATTTCGTTTGAATTGGTATTTCAAGTTTCAATGAGAGTCCCTGTTTCTCCTTTTCAATTCATGATTTCTATATTTTCTACTCATGTAGTAATTTCAGGCAGAATGGTGATATTTTGTCCTGTTTGATTTTCTCCAGAATTTGTATCATCAGTACAATCTACGATAGGATTGGTATTCTCTTGAATTTTATCATTTTCTGGCAAACATTCTTCATCTCCTTTTTTGAGGGCATATTTCTCCAAAAGAGCGACTGTTTTGTCATAATTTGCTCCCATAAAATATTCATCTTCCATAATTACTACAGGAACTCCATTAAATTCTGTTCAGAAACGTTCTCCGTATTCTTTCATTTTTTCTTGATTCTCTTTATCGTAATAGACTTCATATCCTACGACTTCAAAATCATAGATTTCTTTAAGAGTCTCTAAATATCCTTCTTCAGCTTTACAATGGGGGCAAGTTTCTCCATAGAAAAGGATGAGTTTTGAAATTTCATCTGCTACGGTGAAATTGAGAGAAATAATAAATCCTAGGAAACTTAGTAGTATTTTTTTCATAGTATGATCATAAATAAAATATAAGTAAATGTATTAATCTTTTGTGTAAAATCAAATAAAAAAATCTGAGAAAAAACTTGATTTTATTATTCAAATCGGTAAGGTGTTAATTTGTTTATTGTGTTCCTATTAAAATGTGAGAAGTTTTAGATACAATTTGGGTTCGTTTAAGTCCATATGAATGTCAAAGATCTGTAAAATACTATCAATCTGTAAAAAAAGAAGTACAAAAAGAAATTGAAACAATCTTAAAAGAAAAGGCAATAAACTTGTCTAATAAAACGCTTTGCTTTTTAATAAATAAATTTTTTGTAGAGGTGAGAAATATATTAACTAACAAAGTGGAGAAATCATCATCTGATACTGCTGAACTTTATCTCACAGAATGAGGGGATATTTTTCTTAATCAATCACGAAATTCGGGTAATGAATTATGTTTAGAAAAGATTATGAATATAAAATCTTTCACAAAGGATAACATAGAAAATTATCTCTCAAAACTTCATAAACAAACAAACCGTAAAAAATAAATACATAAAAATCGGCTTAAAAACAAAAAATCTGACTCTCCGATGAAGAATCAGACTTATTTATGTTTTTTATGCTGTTACAATCTGTGCATCTGTATGATCAATTTCTTCAAATCCTCCGTTTTCTACTGAAATATCTTCTAAATTTTCTGCTTGAGTAACTGTTGGATTTTTGGGATCTCTATTGATATAAACATACATAATCATGAGCATTGGAGTTCTTCCAATAATATTCGTAATGTGTTCACTTAATGCATCTTTTAAGAGTCTAAGATTTTCTTTGGTATCCATCCTCTTTTTATTATTTTCCAAGTATCTTGCTTTTGCAAAATTATAAATCTGAGTATGAATTGATTTTACCTCTGAAGAATACACAAATCCTCTTGATTCGATTTGAATATTTCCCACAAGTTCTCTTGTCTTAGTATCGATTTTGAAAATCAAAGCAACCACTCCATCTTCTGCCATAATTTCTCTGGCTTTCATCACATATTCTCCAGAAAGATGTCCTTGTCCTTTCCCATCAATCATCACGGTATCGAGTTTTAATTTTTTATCGGAAAGAAGTACCACTTCATCGTACATCTCAATGATCTGTCCGTTTTTGGGAAGAAGAATATTTTCTTCAGGAATCCTCATATCCATAGCAATTTTTTTGTGAGTATGTCTCATAAGTGCTTCTCCATGGATTGGAGCAAAAAATTCTGGTTTCAAAAGAGCCATCATTTCTTTCATGTCTTCTTGATAAGCATGTCCGGAAGTATGAAGATCAAGACTCGGATCATCTACGAGTTCGATTCCTAAATCTACCAAATTATTCATCAAGGCTCCTACTGCTTTTTCATTTCCTGGGATTGTATGAGAAGAAAAGATCACAACATCATCTTCTCTGAGAGAAAAATCTTTAAATTGATTGGTTGCCATTCTTACGAGAGCTGAAAATTCTTCCCCTTGGGATCAAGTACAAAGAATCATTACTCTTTCATCAGGAAGTTGATCAATTTCCCCAGATACCATTCTAATCATTTCTTTTGGAACGGTGATATATCCAAGTTCTTGACAGAGTTGAATATTATTTACCATCGATCTTCCTGCAAGGAAAACCACTCTATTTTGTCTTACGGCACTCTCGATAATCTGAATAATTCTTCCAATATTTGAGGCAAAAGTAGAAACGATAATTCTTTGTCTTGCATGAGCATTGATGACTTTTTTGATATTTTCTCCAATTACTTTTTCTGAAGGAGTATGTCCTGGAACTCTTGCATTAGTTGATTCTCCAAGATAAAGTTTCACTCCTTCTTGTCCAATTCTTGAGATTTTTCCTAAATCTGCTGGTTTATCAATTGCTGGAAGAAAATCAATTTTAAAGTCTCCTGAATGAACAATTACTCCTTTAGGAGTATGGATTGCTAATCCCATTGCTTCTGGGATAGAGTGATTTACACGGAAAAATTCAATCAAAAATGATCAAAGTTTCACAATATCCAAATCAGGATCTACAAGTTTATATCTAAAATTTTTCTGATCTTTATCATCTAAACTTTTTTTAATCAATCCTAAAGCGAGAGGTGTAGTATATACAACCGGATAATTGAGATCTCCAATAATATTTTTAATAGCTCCAATATGGTCCAAATGTCCATGGGTAATAAAAATCCCTTTAATATTTTTCTTTCTCGCAAGAAGATAAGAAATATCTGGAATAATATAATCTACCCCATGCATATCATAACTTGCAAAAAGAAGTCCTGCATCTACAATAATAATCTCATCTTGATATTCGACTACCGTCATGTTAATTCCGACTTCTTCCAATCCTCAAAGTCCAAAAACTCTTACAGGGATTTCTCCTTTTTTGACTAATTTTTTCATTTCTTCAAGAGTCCTTTTTTCTGGCACTTCTCTATGTTTCAAGAAGGTTTCAGAGGTAATTCTCTGAGGATTTGTAGCGACTCTTGGTCTTCTCTCGTGAGATTGTCTTGGAGCAGGTTTCGTTGTCGAAGATTCAGATTTTTCTTCTTTTTTTTCTCCATTACTTGGTCTTCTCGTTCTATTGCTTTTTTTACTTAAATCGATAGAAATATTAGACTGCATAATGGTATCAGAACCTGTGTCCATTTCTTCTGTTTTTTTTAGAATCATTGTGTATAGTAAAAATAAAATTTTATTCTTGTTAGTGTATGATGGATAAATTTTTTACCACTTTGAGAGCATATTGTGAACAACTCCGTATTCCTCTTATTTCCAGAGAAACTCAAGCTTTTCTTGATGAACTTTTAGAGAAGAAAAGACCTCAAAGAGTTTTAGAAATCTGAGCTGCGGTCGGGTTTAGTTCGATTTTTATAGCTCAAAAAATTGCTTCACGATGAGGAGTTATTGCTAGTTTTGAAATTTGATATCCTTCTTATCTACAAGCATTAAGAAATATTGAAAAGGCTCAAATGTCAAATATCACTCTTTATCCTTTTGATATTAATGAAATCCAATTAGAAGATTTTTTTTCTCAGAAATTTGATTTTGTATTTATTGATGCTCAAAAGAGCCAATATGGTGATTATATGAAGAAAATACAAACACATCTCTCCAAAAAGAATACTCTTTTACTTGATGATGTCATAAAATATCAACACAAACTTGATTGATTATATTCATTTCTTTCAGAAAATCAACTTAATTACAAGATTTATGATACAGAGCCCGGAGATGGAGTTATGCTTATCGAAAATGAGTAAAAAAAATTTTTGGATCATTTTTTTTGACTTGTTTTTTTATTTGTGATTCTTAATATTTAAAGAGTTTTATATCAAAAAATGATAAATGAGTTTTTTGGATTCTGAAGAAAAAATCACTAATGATCAACAATATGATGCCTCTCATATTAGAGTCTTGGAAGGACTTGAACCGGTAAGACAAAGACCTTGAATGTATATTGGAACTACCGATTTAACAGGACTTCATCATATGATTCAGGAAATCGTGGATAATGCGGTTGATGAAGCATTGGCAGGATATTGTACTCATATTACGACTATTTTTAATGAAGATGGATCCGTTACCGTTCACGATAATGGTAGAGGAATTCCTGTAGATATCCATGAAAAGACAGGAAAATCTGCTCTTGAAACGGTATATACGGTTCTTCATGCTTGAGGGAAATTCGATAAATCCGTTTATAAAGTTTCTGGAGGACTTCACGGAGTGGGAGCAAGTGTAGTAAATGCACTTTCTACTTGGCTTGAAGTAACAGTCCATAAAAATGGAAAAATTTATAGAATGAGATTTGAGAGAGGAATCCCACAGACAGGATTGGAAGTTATCGGTGAAACAGATAAAAATGGAACGAGTGTAACTTTCTTGCCTGATCCTACAATCTTTGATACGGTAACCTTTGAGGAAAATAGAGAATTCCAGAGAATGAAGCAAGAAGCTTACCTTACCCCAGGAGTAACCTTTACAATTATTAGCAGAAAAACAGGAGAAAAAGCCAGATATTACTACGAAGGAGGAATCCAAACTTGGCTTCATAATATCGTTGGACATCAAGAGAGATTAGGATCTTTTCATTATTTCAAAGCGGAAGGAAAAGATTGTCTTGCAGAAATCGCTTTTCAGTTTGTGGCAACAAGTAATGATCATACCGTTTCTTTTGTAAATAATATTCCTACTAAAGACGGAGGAAGTCATGTCCTTGGTTTTAAATCTGCACTTTTGAAAATTATCAATGAGATTGCGGCAGAAAAAGATAAAATAGATAAAAAAATCTGAGAGTTCCAAGCGAGTGATGTTATTGACGGGTTATATGGAATCATCACGGTTAAAATCCCAGAACCTCAATTTGAAGGACAGACAAAAGGAAGACTTGGAAATGCGTATGTAAGAGGAGAAGTAGAAACATTGACATATAACTATTTGAAACAGTTCTTTGAAGAAAATCCTGAAGAATTTGATAAAATTTTTGAAAAAATCGATCTTGCTGCAAGAGCCAGATTGGCTGCAAAATTTGCAAAAGAAACCGTTTTAAGGAAAAATGTCCTTACAGGAGGAGTTTTACCAGGTAAACTTGCAGACTGTACAAAAAGAGGAAATAAAGGAACAGAACTTTATATTGTGGAGGGAGATTCAGCCGGAGGATCCGCTAAACAAGGAAGAGATCCTGCATTCCAAGCCATTCTTCCTTTAAGAGGTAAAATCCTTAATACCGAACAAGCTTCTATCCAAAAAATTATGGTAAATCAAGAGGTTAAAAATCTGATTACTGCTATCGGAACAGGAGTAAAAGATAATTGTAATATCGAAGCTTTGAGATATGAAAGAATTATCATCATGACCGACGCCGATGTTGATGGAGCCCATATTAGAACTCTCTTACTTACATTCTTCTTCAGATTTATGAGACCTCTTATAGAAGAAGGACATGTCTTTGCTGCAGTTCCTCCAATTTATAGATTTGCAAAGGGATCTAAGGAAGTGTATGTATATAATGAAAACGATACTCCAAGCATGTATGGATTTTCTGCAGATGATAAAGTAGAAATCCAAAGATATAAGGGACTTGGAGAAATGAATCCACAACAACTTTGGGAAACTACCATGAGTCCAGAAAATAGACTTCTCAATAAAATCACAATCGATGATGCAGAAGAAGCTGATAGACTCTTTAGAATCCTAATGGGAGAAGATGTTCAAGCAAGAAAACATTTTATCCTTGCCAATGCTAAAAATGTAAAAGATTTGGATATTTAAAAAGAAAAAAAATCTGACCGAAGTTTGAAGTCAGATTTTTTATTTTGGTTAAGTTCTTATTAATTAAAAAAGAAAACTCATCATCATACTCTTTAATATCAAAGATCAAAATCATCAACTGATGAAGTATTGTTAGGATCCCATTTTATTTCATGAATAAAACCTTCTGGTTGACTATAATCAACTAAAAAACCAATAGTACTATGTTTTTCTTCTCCATTTTCGATATATTTAACATTAGTTTTAAGATAATAGACATTTTTAAATTTTGGGTTTGGATATTGTTCTATAGTATAATCTACAAATTCTAATTTTTGTCAAGATAATTTTACAAGTTCTGGTTGAAGTTGATTTCTTCAATAGTTGACTCAATACATTTTTATGATATCAGAAAAATTAGATGAGATTTCTTTAAAAGTATTTTGGATACGCTCCTGAATATTTACAATTCCTTCCTTTTTCTCTAATTTTATTTCTTTCTTTGCTAACTTTTTCTCTCTTTTTTCTCTTTTTTCTCTTTTATTCTCATCAGTTAAATTTCTAATAGATCTTTCCAGTTTTTTTAATTTTCTCTTAGTCTTTTTTGTTATAGGTTCTATATCTTCTTTCACTTCTTTAGAATCTTGATAATCATGTGGTGTATTTTTAGAATCCATAAATAATGATAAAAAAATAAAACTACTACAATTATAAATAATATTTATTTTTTGTCAATTTTTTGTAAATATTTTTTTCTACCTTCTCTTGCAAAAAAAAAACTTTTGATTAAAAATTAGCACGTAAAATAATTATGTGATACTTTTTTAAACCATAGGGATTATTTTACAGCATTTTATTTCGATAAAAAGAAAGATTATGACGTTATTACCTATTGAAGATCATGTTTTAATAAAACCGCTCACGGAAGATAATGTAAGTAAAGCGGGGATTATTCTTCCAGAAAGTAAGGAAAAACCTAAAAAAGGAGAAGTTATAGCTTTCGGGAAAGGAAGAATTCTTGATAATGGAATGAGAACTGAAATGGATGTTCAAGTGGGAGATATTGTTTATTTTACTCAATATGCACCTGATGAAATTGAAGTAGAGGAAGACGGAGAAAAAAAGAAATATCTCGTGATTAAACACAGTTCTATCCTTGCAAAAGAAACAAAATAATTTTATCTTTCTTTTACAAATGAAAAAAAACTTTAAAAATCTGATTGCACTTTGATGAATCTTCTTTGGATTAAGTGTAATTCCTGTTCAAGCGGTAAGTTTGAAAGAAGTCGTAGAACGATGAGAAGAAAAAGGATTAACAAGATTCTCAACGGTTGCTGACTTTATGCCTTATCAAGGACTTAGAAGAGATGAATCTACAAAGTTTCTTGTACAATATGCACATCTTATTGGATATCGTCCTGCAGAGATCAATAGCGATTGTTCTTTCTCTGATCTTTCACTCGCTTGGCAAGATCTTATTCCATATATTCAGGAAGCTTGCGAACTTGGAATTATGAAAGGTTCTCGTGGAAAAGTGATGCCAGATGAAAAACTTACTAATGAGCAAATCGTTGCAATGGTAATGAGAATTGCTATTGGATTTATGGACGAGGAAAATTCTGCAAGATGGTCTGATGAGTATTATGATGCTATCAAGATGTTTGATGTAAATACCTACCCTTTTACTTCAAGAGAAGCAGAAACTCAAAGAGGAAATGTTTTGACTTTACTCTATGAAATGTTTCAAGGGAAATTAGTACAGAATACGGAATTGGATAAAAAACTGCAAGAACTTCTTGATCTTCTCAATGAAGACTAAAAAACAGTCAGACTTTTATTACTTTTTTAAAGTACTTTTATATTTAATAACAGTATACAATGGCTAAACAAATTTATTATTCTAATGATGCAAGAACAAAAGTCTTGGAAGGAGTGAAAATCGTTGCTGATGTTGTAAAAACAACGATGGGACCTAAAGGGAAAAATGTAATTCTCGATAAAAGTTATGGAGCACCTACCGTTACGAATGACGGAGTAAGTGTTGCAAAAGAAATCGAACTTGATGATAAAATCCAAAATATCGGAGCTAAAATGGTAAAAGAAGCTGCCGAAAAGACAAATAAAGAAGCTGGAGACGGAACAACAACTACAACTGTCTTCGCATACGGAATTACTCAAGAAGGACTTAGATATATCAATAGTGGAGTAAATCCTTTTGCACTTGGAAGAGGACTTCACAAAACCGTTGATTATCTTATCCAGAAAATCCAATCTACTGCTCAACAAATTGGTGCAAGTAAGGAACTTATCCAACAAGTTGCTACTCTTTCAGCTCAAGACGAGGAAGTTGGAAATCTTATCGCAGATGTCTTTGATGAAATCGGAAAAGATGGAACGATTACAGTTGAAGAAGGAAATACTCTTGGACTTACAAAAGAGATAAAAACCTGAATGCAATTCGAGCAAGGATATTTGAGTCCTTATTTCGTTTCTGATACTCAGAGAATGGAATCTGTCATCGATAAACCTTATGTTTTAGTGACAGACAAAAAAATCACTTCTCTCAAAGATATTCTTGGAGTACTTGAAGCAATGGCCTCTTCTGGAAAGAAAGATTTATTAATCGTTGCAGAAGATGTAGAAGGAGAAGCTTTAGCTTCACTTATTCTCAATAAGATTAAAGGAGTTTTGAATGCAATTCCTGTAAAAGCTCCTGGATTTGGAGATAGAAAGAAAGAAATGCTCAAAGATATTGCTACGGTTACAGGAGCAACACTTATTACTGATGATCTTGGAATCAAACTTGAAGATGCTACGATTGATATGCTTGGAAAGGCAGACAAAGTGATCGTCAATAAAGATGAAACGATTATCGTTGATGGTAAAGGAGATGAAGAAGAAATCGAAAATAGAGCAAATCAAATTAAAGCACAAATTGAAAATACAAAATCTGACTATGATAAAGAGAAATTAGCTGAAAGATTAGCTAAATTAGTTGGTGGAGTTGCTGTGATCAAAGTCGGAGCTGCTACAGAAATGGAGATGAAAAATAAGAAATTCAAAATCGAAGACGCTCTCAATGCTACAAGAGCTGCAATCGAAGAAGGAATTGTTGCTGGAGGAGGAAGTGTCCTTGTTCAACTTTCAAAATCTCTTTCAGATCTCAAATTAGAAGATGCTGATGAACAAGTTGCTGTTGAGATTATCCAACAAGCAATCCAATATCCTGTAAAACAAATCGCAGATAATGCAGGATTCAAAGGAGATCGAGTTGTAGAAAAATTGAAAGAATCTGATGATATGGATTATGGATTCGATGCAAGAACAGGAGAATTTAAAAACTTGAAAAAAGCAGGAATCATTGATCCAGCAAAGGTTCTCAGAGTATCACTTGAAAATGCGGTAAGTACTGCTGCAATGATTCTCACAACAGAAGCTGTTGTAGTAGATAAACCTGAAGAAAAAGGTGCTTGTTCTTGTGGTCATGATGCTGGTGCTTGAATGGGTGCTGGTATGGGAGGTATGGGAATGTACTAGAAGCATTTCTGAGAATAAGAGGAAAATTCCCGAGAATACCAAAAGAGAATACCGGAGAATAAAATTAGTAAGAATAAAAAAGGGACGATGGCTTGCCTCGTCCTTTTTAATTTCTTAATCTAATCCTCCTCCCATGATTCTCAATTTGAGATTTTCCTTCCAAATATTTTCTAATGCATCGAAATTTTTATCAGGATCAAGCATCAATTCTGCTAAATCATCTAATTCACTCAATTCTTCTTCTGTAAGAACAAAGTTTTTCTCTAAGAGATATTTAGGAATATAGTTAAAGATAATTTCGTCATTCATCAAACAATGGAAATCATAACATAAACCTCTGATCGCTGCAGGTAATCCTAAGGTTACGGGATCAGAAGCATAAAGGATATTTTCTGTAGATAATGCTCATTTTCTCAATTGTAAATAAGCTTCTCATGCCATTAAGAATTGGTTTCTTGGAATATCATTGAGATCAAAGGTAATATCGGGATCTCCTCGTTGATTATCTGCATCAACTAGAATCCATCTAGATTTCGTTTCATCAAAATATTCTGTAATCCAATGATCATAATAGATACCATCATGTCTTAGATATTCTGCAAATCCACTTCTCACACGGGTAGGAATCTTTTTCGCTTTCAAAATCGAAGCAAGTAAAAGAGCTTCTCCTCTACAAGTAACATGAATTTTATCTTCTACTTTTCTCTGGACGGTATATTCAGGATCTCTTCTCAAGAGCTCTGCCAACATCGAACAAGCAGTTGGGAAGAGATAATCTTCAAAAATAATACTCGTTGTAGGGATTTCGGTTAAATCATCCCACCACCCTTCTTGTAACTGATTTTTGATAATAATGGGATGAATAATTTGTTTTCTCTGTAAGATTGCTAAAGTTCTGATATCATCCGGCAAGTTAGAAGCAAAATCTTTATAAAGTCCTAAATCAGTATAAAGAGAAGTTTGTCTATAGAATGATAATATTTTTTCCATGATAAATGTTAATTTGTAAAAAAAACGGTATGAAAACCGTCTTTTATTTTTTCAACTGATATACTCCTTTTGCAACTCTCTCGAAGATATCTGAATATTTCTGTAGATTCATATTCACGGTTGCAGGACTAACCATTTTCTCTTTTAATACCTCTTTACAAAGATCTTTTACAGACATTGGTCTATCATTTTTTTCTAATACTCTTACCAAAATATCTTTTACAACTCCACCTTGATATCCCCATTCTTTTAGTCCATAAAGACCGAGTCCAAGATTAACAAATAAATCAGTATTTTTTACGAGTTCATTGTGAACGGTATTGATTTTTACAGAATGATTTGGGAACCAATCCAAGATCTTTGCAGGCAATTCTTGAAAATGAATCGCTTTATTGAGTCTTTTCATAGTATAATAGATTTTCAATTTCATCGTTTTTGGACAAACTTCAGGGAAATCTGTTGTTCCAATTTTACCATCAAACACTGCAATCCCCTTAATGCTAGAGAAAAAACTAATATAAAATAGATCATTTCTCAAACATTCTACTTCTTTATATTCTTGCAAAAATTTATCTTTTACAATCGCAATAAATTCATATAAATCTTGCGCTACCCCCCTTTCTGCAAAATAAGAATTCACAAAAAGAACCATTTTGAGTAATAAATCTTCATAAAGAGGAGAAATATAGAAAGATTTATTGAGATATTTGTTTCTCTTGAGATAAAAGATGTCAAAATCTGATACCAAAATAAGTTTTAATTCCGCTTTATTGAATTTGAACATATTTCTATTGATCAATTTAGCAATAAGAGCATCTTCTTCCAAGATACATCCATGAGCTTCTAGGATTTTTCTTGCTTCTGCCAAAACAGAAGTATATTTCTCATTTCCTACGATCAATCTACGAAATCTCATAAGAGCTTGAGTTTCAATTTGTCTCATTCTCTCTCTCGTAAGAGAATATTCTTTTCCAATTCTTTGAAGAGGAAGCTTTTCACCATTACTTCCCAAACCAAATTTTTTCACAAGTACCAAAGATTCCTTTGGTTTACAATAAATCAAAATATCTTTCAATTCAGTAGATGACAAATCTACCTTCAATTTAGCATCATCAAGCTTTACGTTAAAATTCATTGCCACTTTTATTTAATAAGACAAAATATCCCTACCGGACAATTACATAAATATATATAATAAAGTACTTTTTAATGTCAAGTTTTTTTTCATCTTTTTAGACCTTTATTCTAAAACTATACATTAAATTTGAAAATTATTACGTCTCCGTCTTGCACAATATACGTCTTTCCCTCTTGACGAAGAAGGCCTTTTTCTCTCGCTCCTGCTCGGCTTCCTGCAGAAACTAAATCCGTATAAGAGACTACATCAGCTTTGATAAATCCTCTTTCAAAATCAGAGTGAATAGCTCATGCTGCTTGAGGAGCAGTTGAACCTTTTTTGATCGTCCAGGCTTTTGTTTCTTTTTCTCCTGTCGTAAAATAATACATCAGTCCTAAAGTAGAAAAAGCAAGAGAAATCAGATTGTCTAAGGTTGGAATCTTTTCTTTTTCGAGAGATAAGAGTTCTGACATAAATTCTTTTTTCTCCTCGTCTTCCATATCAAGCATTTCCTCCTCCAATTTGATACAAACAACAGCAACCGGAGCTTGTAATTTTTCCGCATATTCTTTTTCAATCGCTTCTGCATTTGCAAGGTCGTCTTGAGCGACATTGAGAGCATAGATAAAGGATTTGAGGGTCAAAAAATTGTAAGATTTTACGAGTTTGAGATCTTCATCAGAAAGTTCTTCTTTAAGAGGATAGAGAAGTTTCCCTTCATTAAGTGTTTTCTGAAAAAGTTCAAGAATCTCCGCAGTTCTCTTTTCATCCTTTGACGCAGATCAGGTTTTTGCTTTTTTTTGAAGATAAGGAAGAGATCTTTCAAGTTGTTCTAAATCTGCTAAAATAAGTTCTGTATTGATAATTTCTACATCTCTCAAAGGATCCACATTTCCTTCTACATGCACCACGTCAGGATCTTGAAAATAACGAAGTACCTGCACAATAGCATCTGTTTCACGAATATTCGAAAGAAATTTATTTCCAAGTCATTCTCCTTTTGAAGCTCCTTTCACAAGTCCTGCAATATCCACAAATTCTGTAGCGGCATAGACTTTTTTCTGGCTTTGAGAAAGTTCTGCAAGTTTATCGATCCTTTCATCTTTTACTTCTACGATTCAGACATTAGGATCAATCGTACAGAAAGGAAAGTTTTCTGCAGGTGCGGCATAGGATTTTGTCAATGCATTAAATAAGGTTGATTTTCAAACATTTGGAAGTCCAACGATTCCGATTTTCATCAAATATCTCTTATCAAATAAATTTTTTTTAGTGTAATAAAGTGAAAGTTTTTTACAAGGCAAAAAAATTGACAAAAAAAAAAAAAACAGATATAATTAGAGTAATTTTTATCAGAAAAAAAATAACAAATGGATAAAAAAGCCGCTCTTCTCAAAATTTTAGATCAATTAATTCCTATTCGAGAACTCGCAAAAGGATTAAAAATTTTGGTTGAACAAGGAAACCTCGGTGAACAAGAACTTGACCTGATAACTAATGCTATCGCAGGAGCAGTTCACACTGCAAAAACGGAAGGAGAAAAAGAAAAACTTCAAAAGGGAATGCAAATTCTTCAAAAAATTAAAAATATGGAAGAACAAGAAAAAGCAGACGAGATTGAACTAGATCTCAGTTTATTTTAAATCTTTAATGGGAAAGAATGAGCACACTAGATACAAAATTAACAGCTGAAGAAGAAAAAGCAGTTATAGATAAAGTTTATGAAACACTAAGCAACGATATAAAAAAAGTAGTTGATGCTTTAAAAGATGAAGAAAAAAATAACGATCAATCCGCAGAACAAAATATACAACAATTAAGTGCAAGACTTGATCAATGATTTTATAATTATTGTAAAGAGATATTTAAAGATCAAGAGAAAATAACAGAAATAAAAAAGGCTATTAATGATGCATTATTAAAATTTCCAAAGAATAATGATTTAATAAAATTAAAAAGCTTCGTAGAATGAACAAAAACTTACACAGATAATACAAAAACAGAAACTTTTGAATGAACAGGAAGAAATATCAATAGATTTAATGGGACAACAGAGCAACAAAAACAACTTAGTGAAAATCTAAACAATTTAAACTCAAACATAAATACCCTACCGGAAACAAATCTCAAAACATTACTCAACGCTATGCTTACCGTTGCTCGAAGTCCAACATGAAAATGAACTCAAGCTTTACAATATTACATTTATAACGAATTACCCGAAGATCAAAAAGAAAATTTTCTTGTAAAAAACAAAAAAAGATGATTTACTTGAACGGAAATAAAACCTGAAGCTTTCGATTGAATCAAATGATACAATACTTTAACAGCCTTTATCAATATTTCAAATGCAAAAATAGATAAATATAACAAAGATAAACAAGACATTGACAATAACAATGACGTATTTAATCAATTAATGGGAAATTCTGATGAAAATACAAGGATCATCAACGAAGCACTAACAAAGGCGAAAGCAGATAAAGCTAAAAAAGAAGCAGAACAAGAAAGACAGAGAAAAATAGAAGCCTGACTACAAAACCAAACAGACTTTATAGAAGGGATCAAAAAAATCAACGATATTCCAGAAGAATGAAAAAAGAAAGTTTCAACAAAACTCCAAAGCCTACAAGCAAGATACGACGAAGAAATAAACAGAACAAATAGAAATGAAACTTTACTAAGATCTCTTCAAGATCTTCTAAAAAATCCCGTTCTCATTTATCAAAGAATCCTAATTGGTGAAAAAATCAATGAAAGAATCAATACACTACAAACAAATTTACAAAATCAAACAATTAAACCAGAAGAACTTAAATGAACAGGATTTGAAATAAAAAACAATCTAGTCGTAATTTCATCAGCTTTTGAAAAAGCATTAAAGGCAGAAAATTTATGGGATGAAGAGGAAATTACAGAAAATAAAAGTCAACAAAGAGAATCAAGAGATACATTTGAAACAACTCTTATCAATGATCTACAAAATTTAAACTACGTAAAAAAATGTAAAACATATTTTGAAAGAAGACAATACATTTTAAGTAAAGCTGCAAAAGGATGAATAAAGGAAGAAGTGAAAAAACAACGACTTCAACAAATTGATAATGCTGCAGAAGAAGATTGAACAGCAAATAAAATCCAAACTCTCAAAAATATGGGAATTCATTTCGATGAAAAATGAAATATTAGAAATATCGACAATTGAGCCGATCGATCAAAAATTCAGAAATTCATTGATGAACAAAAAACTGCACAGCAAGATAATTTTTGAGACAATAATACAACAATTAATACAAGTCAAAATCTCACACCCGAAACATACGAAGATAATGAAGTAGCAGAAGTAGTAGAAGTAACAAAAGATAACTTTCGAAGTTTATGTTGGAAAGAAAAATTACCAGCTCCACAAATCAAGAAGTTAGTAGACTATGCTAATAAAGAAAAAATGACAAATCTCAACCTTAATATAACTGAAATAGATGAAGATGGAGCTAAAGCATTAGCCCTTTATAATTGAGATTTATATTTAGACAATATCACTAAATTTACATTAGAAGACGACCCTTACCATTCTTTAGAACAAAGTATTGCAGAAGCATTAGCACAACATACACAAGGAGACCTCCATCTAGGTAAACTCGAAAGCATATCAGACGACGCAGCTAAAAAGCTAGCAAATCATCAATGAGACCTTCGATTAACCTGTCTAAAAGATTCAGAAGGCAATCCATCATTAGACGACAGTCTATTATATAAATTCATAGAACATAAAGATAAAGGTACTTTACGATTATCAGCATTCTATAAACCAACTTATGATAGAGATGAGCGACAAAATAGATTCAATAATACTTTAGCTTTTGACGATTTCAGCTAATTAAAAAAACACCGCTTACGGTGTTTTTTCTTCTACTATGTTACTCTAATTACCTTCAAGTAAAGATAAATTCTGTTTCAACTTTTCGATCTTTTGTTCATAATCAGCTTTATTATTCTTTTCTCTTTCTATAATCTGTGCTGGAGCTTTAGAAAGGAAAACTTCATCAGACAATTTTCTCTCGCATGAAGCTAATCCATTTTCTAATTTTGCGATTTGATCAAGGATCTTCTTTTTTTCTGCTTCGGTATCCAAAAGTCCTAATAAAGGAACGATTAATTCTGATTTTCCTGCTACTCTAAATCCTGAAAGCTCAGGCTTTTGAATCTCTTTTCCAAATTCAAGAGAAGAGAGTTTTGCCAATTTCATCAAGAAAGATTTATTCTCCTCAAGGATTTTCATCTCACTCTCATCTGAAGTTTTAATCAAAGCAGGAACCTCTTTTCAAGGATTAATATTTGCTTCTGCTCTAATATTTCTGAAAGCCGTAATTGCTTCTTGAAGCCATTGCATAGAAGTTTCAATAGTTTCAGAAATCTGACTTTCATCTGCGATAGGGAAAGATTGAAGCATAATCGTTTCTCCTTCGATTTTTAAATGTTGCCACAATTCTTCTGTGATAAATGGCATGAAAGGATGAAGAAGTCTTAAAGCAGTTTCCAAAACATTTCGAAGAACATATTGAGCTGTTTGTTTACTCTTGAGATCTTCATTCATGTAAAGTCTTACTTTTGCCATTTCCACATACCAATCACAGAAATCTCCTCTGAAAAATTCATAAACAGATTTGGCAGCTTCATCAAGTGCATATTTTTGAAGATAAGATTCTGTTTCTTTAATGGTAGCATTGAGCCTTGAATAAATCCAATGATCTACCAACTCTAATTGTAAATCAGATTTTTGGATTTTTTTTGGATCGAATCCTTCCAAGTTCATCAATACGAAATTGGTTGCATTCCAAACCTTATTGGCAAAATTTCTTCCCATTTCAAGAAGTTTTTCTGAGAAAAAGACATCTTGTCCTGCAGAAGTATTATAAATCATCGTAAATCTAATCGCATCGGCTCCATATTCATCGATAAGTTTGAGAGGATCAGGAGAATTTCCTAATGATTTAGACATCTTACGACCGAGTTCATCTCTTACGATTCCGTGAAAGCAAACATCATGGAAAGGAACTTCTTTCATTTCATAAAGTCCCATCATAATCATTCTTGCTACTCGGAAAAAGATAATATCTGCTCCTGTAACTAGAGTTGAAGTTGGGTAAAAATGTTTCAGAAGATCTGTTTTTTCAGGCCATCCCATAGTAGAAAAAGGCCATAAAGCTGACGAAAACCAAGTATCCAAAACATCTTCATCTTGAGTTAATGCTACTTCGTTTCCATAAACTTCTTTTGCTTGTGCTTTTGCTTCTTCTTCAGATTTAGCAACAAAGATTTTTCCGTCAGGTCCATACCAAGCAGGAATTCTGTGTCCCCATCGAATTTGTCTGGAAATACACCAATCTTTAATATTTTCAAGCCAATGATAATATACTTTTATCCACTTCTCTGGTTGAATTCTGATTTTTCAACTTTTTACAGCTTCAAGTGCCGGTTTAGCAAGAGGTTGCATTCTTACAAACCATTGTTTTGAAACTCTTGGTTCGATAATCGTATCACATCTATAACAGTGTCCAACAGCATGATTATGATGTTTTACAGAAACCAAATATCCTTCATTCTTCAAATCTTCCAAAATTTTCTCTCTTGCTTCAAAACGATCAAGTCCTTGATATTTTCCTCCATTTTCATTGATTTTTCCCTCAGGAGTAAAAATATTGATAAGATCAAGTCCTGTCCTTTTTCCTACTTCAAAATCGTTTGGATCATGAGCAGGAGTCATTTTTACGACTCAAGTTCCAAATTCTCTATCAACATACGTATCTGCAACGATAGGAATTTCTTTATTTACTAATGGCAAAATAACTTTTTTACCAATCAAATGTTGATATCTTAGATCATCAGGATGAACAGCAACTCCCGTATCTCCTAACATTGTTTCAGGTCTTGTCGTTGCAACGATCAATTTTTCATCGGTTCAAACGATAGGATAAGCGATCTCCCAAAGATGTCCTTCTGTATCTACATGTTCTACTTCATCATCTGCTAATGCTGTTCCACATCTTGGACACCAGTTTACCATATACTCTCATTGATAAATCAAGTCATCCTTATAGAGTTTTACAAAGATTTCTCTTACTGCATCAGAAAGTCCTTCATCCATCGTAAATCTTTCTTTCTCCCAATCGAGAGATCCTCAAAGTTTTCTCTGCTGTTGAGTAATAATTCCTCCATATTTTTCCTTCCATTCTCGTGTCTTTTTGATGAATTCTTCTCTTCCAATATCTTCTCTTGTTTTTCCTTCTTTGGCTAATGCTCTCTCAACTTTATTTTGAGTAGCAATTCCTGCATGATCAGTTCCTGGCATCCAAAGAGTATTATATCCAGACATTCTCTTCCATCTGATCAAAACGTCTTGAATCGTTTCATCGAGTACATGCCCCATATGAAGGATTCCTGTTACGTTTGGAGGTGGAACTACGATAGCATAATTATTTCTTTCAGGATTGGTTGTCGCTCTAAAGCATCCATTTTCTTCCCAATACTGTTCCCATTTATTTTCTATTTCTTGATGATTATACTTGTCTAACATCTCATATTATTGAATAAACTAAAAAAACTTTCAAATATTTCTTTGAATTTCTAACAGACTGAATAGGTAAATCTTCATAGGAATAATCGTCTCATTTTCACTTAAAAAAATTTTAAAAATCTGACTTTTCATCTTGTTTTTTTATTTTTCTAAGAGACGACCACCACTGAAGAATATTTCATCATTATTTTTAAAGGTAAACACTTATTACATATTCAAACCAATAAAAATTTCAAGTGAGTTTCAAAAAAAAGTCTTCAAAAAATTGACAAAAAAAAAAAACGGATATAATAATTGTGTTATATAACATTTTTTATTTAATAATACTTATAAAAATGCCTATTAATAACCCAGAAGAGTCAACAGAACAAGAAGAAAGAGCACAGGAAGAAAAAGTCACAGATGAAATGGCACAACAAATCGTAGATTGGCCCAAAGTAGACGAGGAGATGGCCAGAGACATTTCCGAAACAATAAATAGTATTTATAAAGAATTAACTAAATTATCTGAAGAAATTAAAGGCCATTTCCCTGAGAAAATCCTTGATGCAATAAAAGAACGTGCAAAAGAAAACAAACTCACAAAAGAAGAAATAAATCAGCTTCAAGATATAGTAAAGATAATAGCTGATAAGGAACATATTACTCAAAAAGAAGTAGAGGAACTTGAAAAAATCTCATGACTATCTGAAGAAGAACTTGTAATCATCAGATGAGAAACTCCAATAGAAATTCCCGTTCAAGTAGAAGATATTAATCCTCAAGGGGTACCTCTAACTGATTCTCAAGATTCTTGACAAAATCAAGAAGCTAACAAAATGGAAACAAATGAAGACGGTATTAATAGTCCAGAAGTAATATTTAATAATTTCTTTGATCAAATACAGGATATACATTATAATCTTACTATTGATGGTAAAATAAAAGATTTTTACATAAGAAAATCTTTCAAAAATGAAGAAAATGGCAAGAGTATTTCGATAAAAACTGTCGATCCTTGAGATCATACTCAAACTTTATACACACTTTCTTATTCTGACGGAGTATTTACAGCAAAAAGTATCAAAAACGGGAAAACACTAACAAGTCCATCATTAACTCCAGATCTTCTTAACCAACACATTAATAAGATTAATCAACGTTATCAACAGCTAAAACTAGCACAGGAAGCTGACCTAAAATTACAAAAAAAATATGAAGAACAAGAACGTCAAAGAGTAAGTGACGAAATATTAGAAACGACATGAAATACTATTATAGATGATAATATTAGACAAACAGTGTAATTTTTAGAGTTATATAGTTCTAATTGTTACAATGCATAAAAGCAACAGTAAAAAATCAAAACAACACTCAAGAGGTTGAAAAAGACCTCTTTTTTTCTATAATTAAGTAAACTTTGAAAACGAAGAAAAAATAGGATTTTATATTTACCTTTCATTATGTTACATTCTTTATTGTGATTTCTCTTATGGAATACTATTCCTATTCATGCACTTATTCCACAACATTTGGATTTCGAATTACCTTTTTTGGAAGATCAAAATATCTCAATCTCTTTTACGGTTGATGAGAAAAAATTTTTAGATAATCTCCAAGAAGATTTATCATGATCTGTTGATACACAGATTTTTTCTGATAAAGTTATGCCTCTCAAAGAAAAAATAATGTTTTCCGATCTTTTTAGTCTCAAATTTTATGCAAGTAAGTTATTTCATCTGAAAAGTATGGTACTTTATCAAAACAACGATCGAGAAGTGAAAATTTTTTCAAAATGACAAATAAAAAACCTTGTTTTTTATCATAAAGATTTAGATCCTATTCTCTTTTTTTCAGATAAAAATACGATATACTATCAATTTCTTACTAAGAACAAAACATATCTTGAATATGCTGAATTTCCATGATTAGATAGAACTCTTGTAACTCAACCGCTTTCTTATAAAGAATGTTTATGAATGGGAGGGAAGATAACGGCTCAAGAAAAATTACATATAGACGAAACTATGATATGTCAATATAATAACGTTAGTTTCTTAACTAAATATCCTAATTCTCATAATTGGAATTGATACCTCTATGAGGAGTATTTTTTTGGATTAGAAAATCAAATTGAATTTCTTTCATGAAAAAATTTTCCTAAGAATGAAATAAGTTCCTATATAGAACTCTTCTTTGTTTCGGAAGACAAAAGGGAATATAGAGATATCAACCCAAAATTAAGTGATTTATGATTTGTTAAAGATAATCCTATTCTCTATCATAAAGGTTGGTACGTACAACAACAAGATCTTCAAGATGGTAGAATGCCACTTGTATTAAATTATAATGAATATGAAAAATTTTTCTTTATGCTTGATCGATGGGATATAGAATGGGAACAAGAATATCCTAATTTTTCCATAAGTTATAAATATTTGGGATCAGCAAGTGATTCTGCAGATTTATATCAGTTTGATGGTAATATTGATATTCCTCAAAGTTTATTGATCTGATGAAAACAATATTTTTTACAAAGTTCATTTATTAAAAACGAATCTCCTTCAGCTTCATGAGCTGATCCAAGTATAGCACTTATTCCTAAAAGAACAACAACTTGGAGAGAATGGTGAGATAAAAAAAATTCATCTCGGGAACTGTATGAATATCTATGATCTTTTTCTAAAAATGCAAAACTTAATTTTTCTAATAAAACTACTTCAATCAAAAATTATACGTTAAATTTTTCTGAATATCCTGATATGTACTTTTTATACAGAAGAAAGTAAACAAATCTTCTATCCTTTTATGTATTATTATATAGAAATGAAACAAGCAATCCTTTTCGATAAAGAACAAATCGAACCACGACTTAAAGAACATAAAATTCCAAATTTCAGATTGAAACAGATTTTTCATGAAATTTTTAAAAATCAGAATATCGAATGGGACGAGATGACTACTCTTTCCAAAGAATTAAGATCAGATTTATCTTCTTTTTTTTCTCCTTTGGCACTGGAGATTGAGACTACAGTTGAGACGGATGAAACGACGAAATTTTGATTCAAGACGGAAGATGGACATCTGATTGAAAGTGTGATTATGTATCATTGGCAAGATGAAAAATATCAAAAAGGAGAAAATAGAAAGCTGAACCGTATCACGATTTGTGTTTCTTCTCAAGTGGGATGTCCTGTAAATTGTTTATTTTGTGTAACGGGGAAGCTTGGTTTTACCAGAAATCTTACTTGGCAAGAGATTCTTTCTCAAGTTATCTATGCGAATGCGTATCTCAAAAAGAAATTTGGGAAAAGAGAAGATGGGACTTTGCGAGGAGTAAGAAATGTCGTTTTTATGGGAATGGGAGAACCACTCTTAAATTATGAAAATGTGAAGAAATCTTGTGAAATGCTCCTTAGTCAAGAATATTTTTCTCTTGGTCGTAGGCATGTTACGATCTCCACTTCCTGAATTATCCCAGGGATCGAGAATCTTATCAAAGATCAAATGGAAGTGAAATTAGCGGTCAGTCTTCATGCTCCTAATCAGGCTTTGAGAGAGAAAATTATGCCAATTGCGAAAGTTTATCCTCTGGACAAGCTCATGAAGACTATTGATGCCTATGTAAAAGCTACGGACAATAGGATCTTTTACGAATATATCATGATCAAAAATATAACCGATACTCCTGAAATAGCAAAAGAACTCGTAACCTTGCTTCAAGGAAGGCTTGCTCATGTGAATCTTATCCCTTACAACGAAAATCCTGCTATTGATTTGAAAGAATCCGATTCTTCAAGGATTGCAAAGTTTAAAAAGATTCTCGAAGATGGAGGAATTACCGTTACGAGCCGTGCTTCCATGGGAAGAGAATCCAAAGGAGCTTGTGGACAACTTGGATATGAAAAAATTAAAAAGAGTTAAAAGTCTGATTTTTATTTTCTTTTTTCTAAAAAACGATGAAGAGACTTTATGCCATTAGAGGGGCGATCACTGCTGAAAATACTCCCGAATCAATTAGCGAAAATACCATCGCAATGGGAAGCAAACTTTTTGAGGAGAATAAAATTAAAGCAGAAGATCTTGTTTCAATCCAATTTTCTTTAACGAAAGATTTAGATACGATGAATCCTTGCACTGCTCTTCGTAAAGGATATCAAGGAATCGATATTTCCCAAGTTCCGCTTTTCTGCACTCAAGAAGCATTTATTCAAGGTGGATTAGAAAAATGTATTCGTATCTTAGTTTTCGTTTATTTAGAAGAAGGAACTCAAGTTCAGCATATTTATCTCGGTGGAGCGAGTAAACTTCGTCCAGATTTGAAAAAGAAATAAGTTTTTTATTTTTTTCTCATATAACCATGAAAATCTTAGTTCTTCTTTGTGTCCGAGCTCCTTTTATTCTCCATTGTATTGGAATGGGAGATAGCATTTTTTTGCTCATTCCTGCGATTATCGGATCTCTTTTCATCTTTAATCTCAATGGGACAACTTCTCAGGGGAAAGGGACTTCACATACTACTTACACTTCTGATCATTATCATACCCATAGAGAAACACATGAACAAAATCAACAACATTCTCCAGCGGAACAAGAACAAACAAATCAAGAAATGCTTCTTTTAGAAGAAGAAAAAAAATCTGAACATTCTAAAGATGAGAAACTACCTTATTGTAATGCTGAGAATCACGAATGTTCAGAAGATGATTCTGATGAAGATGATAGTGATGATGATAGTCGAGATGATGGAGATGATTCTTCTGACGATTCTTCTGATGATTAGAGAATATAGAAAAAAAAGGAACTAACCTCTTTTTATATTTTTCTTGATATCTATGGATGAGTTGCTTGAGATGCTTTGATGGCTTTTTAATGATTTTATTGATTCGTTCATTTCTTCTATTCCCCCTCTCGTAAAAAGAATTGTGTTTATTCTTTGTTTACGGACTCCTTTTGTATTCCACCTTATCGGGATAGAGGATGAGTTTTGATGTTCTATAATTCTTGGAACTCTTTTTATTTTCTCCTTCCTATCCTCCCCTTCTATAAAAGAAGATAATGAGAAAGATCAAGGAGAATTGAAAAAAAACGAAGATGATTTAGCTACCCATGATATTTCACAACCTTCTAATATCGATCATAAGGATAGATGGAAAGATATTCTGATAGGGGTTCTATTATTTTTCTGTTTAATGTCTGCCCTTTCAGTTAATTTTTTCATTTGTTGATGTTCTGGAATTATTGGGACTATCCTTATTTTTTTTTTCAAAAAGGATTCAACATATATCAAAGAAAATGGAACACTCGCAACGGTAATTCTTGGGATTCTCCTCATTTTGATGACAGGGGTTCTAGTAATTATGAAATTAATTTCTTAAGGATAAAGATACTATCGATAATAACTTGCAATTCTAAAAAAAAGCGTTATAATTTAAACGTGAAAAAAATAAAAAAATCAGATTTTTCACGTCTTGTTATTTATTAAAAAAATGAGATATGATAGTTAATAACGATCTTGATACGAGAATTGAACATTTATTTTCTCTTTATAAAACCTTAGAGAAAAAACATCAATCTGCCCTTCACGAGCTCAATATTTCTGAAGTTCCTGAAATGGTGTATAATTCAAATGCCATTGAAAATTCCACTCTTACCTTAGAGGAAACGGAAAGTATCATTTTCTTTGATAAAATAAAAAAAGATCATGATATTCGTGAAATTTACGAGGCAAAAAATTTAGTAAAAGTTATCGAAATCCTCCAAAATAATCCTCATGAGAAATTCACTGCTGAACTTATCTTAACATTACATAAAATCTTATTAACGGGGATCAATGACCATTTAGCTTGACGTTTCAGAAGTTGAGATGAATGGGTACGTGTTGGTTCTCATATTTGAGCTAATCCAGATTTTGTAAACGGACTTGTCTATGATTTAGTGAGACAATATCACGATGACAAAAAAACTTATTTTTTGGACAAAATAGCTCATTTTCATGCAGAATTTGAGATTATTCATCCTTTTTGAGATGGGAATGGAAGAATTGGAAGAGTGTTAATCAATAAACAATTGATGGATTTAGGATATCCTCCCATCATCATTCCAAACAAAAATAAAAAGAAAGATTACTATCCTTTCTTTGATCTCTATCTGAAAAAAAATGATTATAAATGATTTAGTAAATTCTTTGGATTACTCTTATTAGAATCATTAAACAAAAGAATTCTGACCTTAACTTCAAAGAAAATCATTACCTTGAATGAATGGGCTAAAAATAACGGAAAAAATGTTAATACTTATCTCAATAAAGCTAAAAGACAGACTATTCCCGCATTTAGAAAAAATGGGAAATGGATGGTTGCAGAGGAATTTGAAGGGTAAAAGAAGAAAAATAATAATTGTGTATCAGATCTATTTAAACACAGCTTAAAAAAACACCTTGAGAAAAATAAAAATTTTACTATACCCCTAATAGATTACGATCATCAGATCTCTAAGTCTTTAATTCTCAAAAAATAATACCATGCCTACATTCGAACAGACAGAAAAATTAGTAAAAGAAAGAATTACCTGATTCAGAAAATGAACAGAGGATGTTCCTAATTACACACATTCTTTCCATGTTAGAGATTTACTGAGATCTTATGGATTTAATGAAACGGTTCAAATGGCGGGATTACTTCATGATATCATTGAAGATGGAGATACGAGTTTAGAAGAATTAGCTGAGATGGGATATTCTCAAGAAGTTTTAACGTTAGTAGATTTAGCTACCCACAATAAAGAAACAGAGGATAAATTTCAGAGACGAAAAGATATGATGGAGAGGTTGGAAGAAGCTAATAACAAAGATGCTCGAGCGGTAAAATTAGCTGACATCACTGATAATGTGAGTCAATGTCATTTAATGCCTAATATCGAAAAGAAAAAAAGATTCTTATACGAAAAATGTCCTTATTTCGTTAGACAAGGAAATAAACGATTTTGAGGATCAGATTTCTATCAAGAATTTTTAGAGAGATATCTCAAACAGATGTTTAGACTATTAGAATGGGAAAATTATTAAATTATTTCCTAAAAGACAAAATTAATCTTAATGGATAAAAAAAATGAACACGGTTCTCCGTGTTTTTTATTAAACTACTCCTCCAACTTCCTACATTCCCAACGAATGAAGATCCTTAACTCTCTCTTGAATCTTTGGATGCAAGGTAGGATCGTCCATTGAAAAGAAATGAAGATCAGAATGTTGAGTATCATAAATCGCAAATTGTCCCAATTCTGAAGGATCTAACGGATACACATAAGTAATAGAAATGTTTTGAAGTGTTACTCCTTCATAAATCGATTCATCAAAAAAATCATCGTAGTTTTTCAGAAAAATCAAACGATTCTCATTAATCTGAAAATTCAGTTCAGATTTCATTTTTCTTTTTACTGCTTCAAGGATCGTTTCGCCTTTTTCAATCCTTCCTCCTGGAAGATAATACACTCCTTCCAACGGCTTATTATTTCTCAATCCTAAAAGAATTTCCTTTCCCTCTTTAACAAAAATCACATCAACCGTCGTAATAATGGAATTTTCCATAATGGTTTGGAAGGTTTGATCGTCTAAGAACATCGCTAATCACAAAAAAAGATAAAAAGTCTGAAAGTCCCTTTCGTACTAATTAAAATCAATAATCGTATATTTTATTTCGAGAGGCTCTCCCTCTTTCGGATAAAAATACCCTTTTTGATCGAGATTCAAGTTTTCAAGAGAATAGTCTCCAATTTTGATTCTTCTCAGTTCAGTGAGGATCCCTCCTATTCCCAATTGTTCTCCCAATCGGTGTCCAATCGATCTAATATACGCTCAAGATCCGACTTCAAGTCTTAATTTCACACAAGGGAATTTATATTCAAGAATGTCAATTTTTTTCGTTTTCATAAGTTTGGTTTCATGGATTTCTTTCCCTTTTCTTGCAAGTTCGTACAATCTTTTCCCATTTTTTTTCTTCGCACTAAAATCAGGAAGAGGAAGTTCTTTCTCAGGAATCAAGGTCTCCAAAGTTTTTTGAATTTCTTCCAAAGACAGTCAGACTTTTAACTCTTCTTTTTTTAATTCTTCGTAATATTCCCGATAATCCGCATCCCAAGTATCACTTTTTTTGGAGAAGTCGATCGTGGTTTCGTAGATTTTATCCAATCCGATCAAAGAATTCAGTTTTTTCGTATCTTTTCCCGTAGCGATCAACATCAATCCCGTTGCCATCGGATCGAGAGTCCCGCTATGTCCGATTTTCTTTTCTCAAAGTTCCCTCCTCAAAGCACGAACGATTGTAAAGCTGCTAAGTCCCTGAGGTTTATCCACTGCTAATAACATCATTGCAAAAAGAATAAAAGTCTGATTGTTTGTATGGATTTTTCTTTTTTCTTCAAGGGAGGAATTGTAAAAATATCAAATCACAAAAAAACAGGTAGGGATTTCCTATTCTTCCAAATTTAATGAAAACACCACAAATTCTGGAAGTAAAATACCACAAATCTTGGAAGTGAAAAATTAAAAATATAGATATGGACTATTATTTCTATATTTTTCATCACTGCGTAATTTTTGTCATGTTGAGCAAAGCGAAACATCTTAGAATTCTTTGTTTCATTCATGAGGACAGATCAAAAATCATTATCTATCATAAAACAGGACGAGACAAGATGTCGTCCCTACAAATCGCACGATAAAAAATAATCATAAATAAAATGTAGGGAAAGGGCTTGCCCTTTCCGTTTTAATCAATCAATAAATCAAAAGAAAATCAATATAAAAAAGGACGAGGCAAGCCATCGTCCCTACAGTTGATTTTTTATCCATTCTTCAAAATTAATCATTGTTTCAATAGAATCTGTGTAGATGTTCATTTTTTTACTTGTTGGATCAATGGTAATAAAACCTCAAACTAAACGATAAACTCCTTTTTTGTTCTGATCTTGAATATAGGTTGCTAATGCAGAAAGTTTTGGTTGTCCTTCTTTTAAAGTAAATCCTGATTTTGTATCAAAAATTCCAATTGTATCATTTTGAAAATAAACAATCCGATCAGGATAAAAAGTATGGATTTCTCAATTTTCTTCATAACGAATTCAAAAGTAGTCTTTTTTATTTACTCCATTTTTATATCGAAATTTTACTTTTTTGTTTGCTTCCAAGAAAAAAGAGATAAAATCAAGTTCTCATTCAGAATCAAAGTTTAACGAACAAGGTTTTATAATACTTTTTGGATAATTCTCACATTTATCTGAAGTAAAAGTTTGAATTGCTGGGATTTCTCGTTGATATTCTCAAAAGTTCTGAGAGTTAGAATGTTCAGGAGTAACATATCCTATTCATTTCTTTTTATTGATTAGTTTTATACTTAAATCTTTTTGTCTTTTAGGTAAATACTCATTTTTAGCTTCTTCGATAATACTTATAAAGAATTCTGTATTTTTAAGAATAAGTTTTTGAAAAAAAGAAGCCTTTTCATCTGGGAAGAAATAAGTTTTTAACGTTTGAATTAAAGCTTCCATAATAGGAGAAACAGATCTTGCAATATTAGAAAATTGAGGTTTTACTTGTTCTGATACAAAAATTTTAAATTCTTCTTCAATACGATTTTTATCTTTTTTAAAAGTAGCAGTATTTTCATCTAAGATTCTTTTTTCCGTAAAGCTCTCTAAACTTGAGAAAGAATCAGAATTTTCTCCTTTTTCAAAACTCATTTTTCTATTACTAATGATTTCTTCTGTCAAATCTTCAACATCTTCAGAAAGATAGGGTAAAAGTTTCTCTTTATTTTTCAAAGAATCTCGTTTTCCTAAACTTCCGTCAACTTTTTTCAACAAAACATCTCTAAAAGTGAATTGAAAATCTGCTCAAATATCTTGGTAATCAATTCTTGAATTGAAAAAAGAGGGCAAAGCAAACATATTATAAAGATTTACATCTCTGTATCCCAAACTATTCTTAATAAAATCTTTTGCTGTTTTTTCGATTTGATAAGCTTGTTTTGGTAAATCGGTATAGACATAAGCTCTATTCAAATTTTCATTTTGATAATGTTTAAGTTCTGGCATTCTCAAAATCCTTCCAACGGTCTGAATTTCAAAAGTAATAGATTTAATCTCACGGAACATCACTAAAATTTGTGCTCTTGGACAATCTCGTCAAGTGGCAATTGCTTGTTTAAAAATCAATGCTTTAACAGGACTATTCTTTTCTTGAATCAGGTCTAAATTGACTTTGTCATTATTATCGGAAAGTCGGATTGCAAGTTTTTGATTTAAAACAGTGATATCAAATTTTTCTCTCAGAATATCCTGAATTCTCTCTTTTTTGGTCTTATCAAGTTCAGAGATAGCTTTTTTCTCAGAAGGAAGTTGAATTAAAACAAGAGGAGAAATCTGACTTCATTCTGCTAAATATTGTTCTTCAAGTTCTTTTTGTTTTTCAAATGCTTTACATAAAATAGCAACATCACTTTCCAAATCTGGATTATCTTCCATTTTTTCATTAATCAAAACTTCTTTTTTAATCATTCCTTCTTTGATTACTTCTTCCATACGAACTTTAACTCTTTGATCATAAACTTTATTCTTTGGAGTAGCAGAAACTTCAATCTGAATCAATGGCTTGATAATCCCTTCAATAATCTCAAGAGAATTCTCTGTATCTAAATTACGATGACTTTCATCAATAATAAGAATAATCTTTCTTTTTGCTTCACGAGTATTTTCACAAAAGGTTTTAAGATTCTCGTTTCTTTCATTTTCTCTCATTCGAATATTATCTCGTTCTTTCCCTTCAGACTTTTCATCTTTTTTCTTTTTTCTATTGATTGCTTCCCAATTTACAAAAAGAATTTCATTTGCTCTCAGTGTTTTATCTTGAATATCTTCAAAATTTGAAAAAATGAGATCAGATCCTTCCAATTTGCTTTCAAAACTCCTTTTGGATTGTTCAGATAAATCTCCAATACTCAACCAAATAAAAGCAAAATCTCCATAATTCTGTTCTCACAAACTTTTCAAAAATTGTTGCATCATTACCGTTTTTCCACTTCCTGTTGGAGCTTCAAAAACAAGAGTTTGGGTCGTTTCGATCCCTTCATCTAAAAGCTCTTTTGTAGCATTCAAAAGTTTTTCAACATATTTTTTCTGATATTCTTTCAAAATCATCATCACACCTTAGAAATTAAAAATCTTTTTATATACTTTCAAAATCTCCTCAGGAATTGTCTGAACTTTCACATTTTCAAAATCACTCAAAAAAGTTTCTTCACACGAATCACCACAAGAAGAAAAAAGATAGACAAAAATCTGACCTTCTAAATTTGAAAGTCTTTCTTTGAATGTTTCCATTTTCCACATATCATACAAAATGGCGAGATGATTTGTTCCTTTCTGATAAAATCTCATCATTTCTGTAGACTCTTCTTTTTTAAACTGAAAAATATTTTCTTTGATACAGAGAAGATCATCACAACATTGCATAAAATTCATCTTTAAATCTTCAAGATTCTCCTCCAAAGGGATAAATTTTGTTTTATAATAATGGAGATTTCCTCCTCCAAGTCCTTCAATATTTTCTCCTTTTGCATTGATGTATCCTTGTAAAACTCTTTTATTTCTTTCATAAGTGATATCTTTACAAATGTTTTTATCAGGATTCTCTTGGGTATTTTCACGATTTGAACAAAGGATAAATTGACGATTACCTCCATCTTCTTTATTAAGTTCAAGTACTGCGTGTCCTGTTGTTCAAGATCAAGCGAAAAAGTCAAGAATTGTAGAGTTTTTATTTGGATGTTTAGAAACTACAAATTTAATTAATCAAGTAGGTTTTGGGTAATCAAAAATTTTATCTCAAAATAGAGAATAAATTTCTGTATTTGCATCTTGTCAATGTCATACATCTTTAAAATATAAAATCGTTTCTGGAACAATTCAATCAGGCATATCTGAAAGAAATTTCTTCAATCTTGGCATATTGGGTTCAAAAGAAATTCTATTATCTTGTTCTAATTCTAACATAGTTTCTTTAGAATATCTCCAACATTTTCATTCTCATGGAATATATGTTTTCCCATTAGAAAAAGTAATTGAAAAATGATTTTTTTCTGTATATCATGGGGCTAACATACTTCCTCTTGACCATACTCATCTTGGATCATTATCTGGATTTTTATAATCTTTATCACTTTTTTCTGTTCTTGGATTGAGTGTAAATCTCACATTGGTTTTGTTTTTTCCATAACAAATAACATATTCATGTTTTGTTGAAATGATTTTTGAATTATTTTTTGGGGCATGTGACTTTTCCCAAATAAGATTGGCAACTAAATTTTCTTCTCCAAAAACTTCATCACATAAGAGCTTTAAATTTGCTTGTTCGTTATCATCAATAGAAATAAAAATGACTCCATCTTCAGAAAGGAGATTTCTTGCAAGTCTTAATCTCTTATTCATAAAACTGAGCCATTTACTATGTCTATAACTATCTTCTTTATCCACATAATTATCATTGTAAATAAAATCTTTATTCCCCGTATTGTAGGGAGGATCAATATAAATCACATCAATTCTTCCTTTATGAGTATAGTTGAGTGCTGAAAGTGCGTGAAAATTATCTCCTTCAATAATCAAATGATCAAGTTCGGAATGATTATCGATCAAAAGTTCTTTTTCTTCTTCTAATATAGGAAGAGCATTTTGAGCTTCTCTTTCAAAAGTTTCTGTTTTTTCTTCCCATCTGAGTCCATATCATTTCATTTTTTCTAAATGTTTGATTTTATTCTCTAATTCGAAAATTTTCTTTTGTAGCGTTTCAATAGTTTGTTTTTCTTCCATAATAAAAAATAGTGAAAGGATAAAGCAACCAATGAAAAGCTATCTTTCACATAAAATAAAAAAGATAATTTGCATTTCACAGGTTGCTACACCTTCCATTATCCTACTTTGTTTAAAGGCAATTTGGTTGTGAAACACAAATTACCTTTGTTTTTAAGCAAAGTTATTGGATAATTAGATGTAGCATCTTTTTTATAAGATTCTGAGAGAGAAAGGCAAGAGAAAAAAATCTCCCACCGCAAGTAGTCCTACTCTTGATAGTTCATAACTTATTTGTCCGTAATTAAAAAAAGAGGACAAACATCCTCGACGGAAAAGAATCCAACATAAAGGGACGACTTACACTTCGCAGGTGCCAACCTCAATACAACGAATGCTTTTTACGGACGATTCATTTTATTATGCAAAATGCAACTCGTCCGTTTATGTAAAAAACGATATGTTGTATTTATTAAAGTTGGCATCTTTTTTATAAGATTCTGATAGAGAAAGGCAAGAGAAAAAAAATTGCAAACATCTTAAGATCCTTCACGATGTTCAGGATGACAGATTAAAATCCGTTTTAAATATCATAAAAAAGGACGAGGCAAGCCGTCGTCACTACAGTAGGTAGAAATAAAAAAAACACCCCTTTCAGAATTATTGGATTTTTGATCCCTTACAGTTTAAGAATTATCGGATAAAAAAAATGAGAATCTTCCTCCCCGTTCTTCTGCATTTATACCAAATATTTCTTTTCTTCTTCAGGATTATCAACAATCTCTGTAAGCATGGTATTAATCTTTTTGATTTGTTGTTTTCATTGATTTGATGAAAGATAAGAAATAACTCCTTCGTCAAAGATTTTTTCCATATCAATTTCTTGAGTAAAAGTAACAATATTCTCTCATTGGACAAATTTTGTTAAAAAAAGTTTCATCAAAAAATTCAGATTTGTCCCATATTCTTCTGCTTTTAATTGAGCCAATTGTTTTAATTCAAGAGGAATTCTGAAATTGATTTGTGTAGTATTCATAAATTTTGATTATCATAATAAATTAACGCTATACAAAGTATAGTAAAAAAACTGATAAATACAAGTTAAAAGTGTCTAATTTTAAACGTTTTATTTTGTATATCTTTTTGTATAGTTTTTAACCGATGTTCTGCATTTTTTCTTACAATATCACCTGTAATATTTTTAGCAATGGTATCGTGTTTATCACCAATATAAACAGGATAAATTAATCCATTAGTAGTAACTGCAAAAATAATAATTCTTTTTACACCATCGATATATCATTTATATGCAATAGTATTGTCTAATGGAGAATTTAATTTTAGAAATCATTGATCCCAATTGTTTTTAATAAAATTACATACATCATCAAAAGATAATCCAATATTATTCGCCATTTTTTCAATGCTTTTAGTTACAATTAATTTCATAATGATAATTCCAAGTAAAACTGTATCTATAGTCTACCTATTTTCTTCATTATTTCAACTACTTTCTTTATTTTTTTTGACATATATTAATAAATTTATTCTTACCATTAAAAACTGAAAATCTTTTAAATTTTCTTCTATTTTAGGAGAGGATTTTTTCCTTCAGAAAATAAAAATCTCCTTCGCTGTTTTTCCTTTTGAAAAAGGGGAACAATACCAACAAAATAGGACGAAGAAAGCCATTGTCCCTACAGACCACACGGTACAAAAAAATAAAAAAACAGGTAGGGAAAGGGCTTGCCCTTTCCTTTTTGAATCAATCAAAAAAATATTATATAGAAAAGGCCAAGGCAAGCCATCGGCCCTACAAATCACATAATAAAAATTCAGATTTTTACTCTCTTCGATCATTTTTCTCCTAAAAAAACTTGATTTTGGTAAAAAAAAGATTATACTAGAAAATGATGAAGAGGGGGTGTTGATCATACCAATGACCCGCTCTTTTTTTTATTGACTAATCTGTTGAACAGAAAAATAGTTAGGGGTAGATACCGTAAACGTAGTTTTAAAATCACTTACTCAAAGTTTTTCTTTGACTTTATTTACAATAAAAATCTTATTTTTATTAGGTAAATTTCTATTATCATACATGACCGCACCAATAAGACAATCAACGGTTTGTAAAAAAATACTAGAATGAGATTCTATTCTACAAACTCAAAAACATTGTTTCCCTTGTTGTTGCAGTTTCTCAGTCAATTCTTGTTCATAATTTCTATCACTAGATACTGTAATTGAATCTGGTAATACTACAAAAATATCATCATTTTGAAAATTTTGAGATAGTAATCACGACAATTGTTGCATATAAGCATCTAAATAATTTACTGAATTTGAAAATCAATATTTCTTTCTATCAAGGATAGAACAACAAAATTTTACATCTGGAAGTTTAAAATAGGCAGATAACAACCATTCATATCATTTTAAAGTAGTTTCGTTAATGTTTCTAAATTTCATTTCATAAGGATTTCTTCTTTTACTTAAGAAACGAATTTTTTCTTGATCAGTCATTGTTGAAAGAATACAAAGTTCTTTTTCTTTTATTTTCGCAATAGTAAAATCATGAGGTCTTCATAAAATAGCATTATACTCTCCAATTTTTTCTTGAGGAATAATAAGACATCATAACAAAAAGAAAGGATCCTGTTTTGCAGTTCCTGATTCATCAACAAAGACAAAATATTTTGCCATTTTTGTAACATAATAATAAAACTAATCTCGATAATAAATTTTCAGAAATATATTACAAGTTTTTTATGGCTTGTCTAATTTTTTTATGAGAACAGGACGAGACAAGCCGTCGGCCCTACAGACCACACGATAAACATTCAGTTTTTTTTCTTTTTTTGAAAAATTATAGGTAACAAAAAGACATTTTCATCATTTAATTTTATTTTAAGGTCTCAGAATAAAAAGGAGGTGTTTTAGATTGAAGAAAAAACATGGAATGTATCAGAAACTTTAACCGTTTTGAGTTAAAATATCTGGTCTCGACTTCATTGATAGAACCTTTGGAATGTGAATTTCAAAAGTATCTCATTCCCGATCACCATGGAGATAAGAAGGGGTGATATGCTTTGAAAAGCCTTTATTATGATACTGATGATTATCAATTTTATCGAGAAAAGATAGATGGGGTGAAATATCGCCGCAAACTCAGAATAAGGTATTATGAAAAAGAAAAAGATTTAACGGAAGACGATATCGTTTTCGTAGAGATTAAGCAGAGAATTGATCGTACGACTCAAAAAAGAAGAATCCCCGTAACCTATAAAGATGCTCTTGCTCTTTGTGATGAAAGGAAATTGATCGAGGTAGAAGAAAAAGATAGAAGAGTCAGAGATGAAATTTACGAAATGCTTTGGAACTACGATCTTCATCCTACTTGTATTACGAGTTATTTCCGTCATGCACGAGTAGGAGGCGAATGTGACCCCGGGGTGAGAATTACCTTTGACACGAATATTCGTAAAAGGACGGAAGATTTAGATCTCAGTTCAAAGAAACTTTGAGAATTTATGGTTGCACCTGATAAAGCGATCATGGAGATCAAAGTAAACGATGCAATCCCTACGCGATTAACGGAATTAATTTCAGATTTCGGACTTCGTTTAATTCGTATTAGTAAATATTGTCAAGGCCTCGAAACAGCAGAACTTGTAAAAAACAAATCCTATTGGATTTAATTACCCCCCTTGCTTGCCCCTGTAAGGGGAAATGTCACGATAGTGACAAAGGGGTTGTGGATATCCGAAGAACAATGGGATTTCAAATCTCATTATAAAAAAATCCTCCGGCTCTCCGAGCAACCTCCTTTCAAAAAGGAGGACAAAAAGAAGCACATTATCATATTTCTGGTGATTTTACTCCTCAGATAGAAAGGATTGAACCTCCCCCCTCCCCCTCTCCTGAATAAGGAGAGGGAAATCACGGAGTGATGGGAGAGGTTTATACAAAATATACCTTTTATTACTTAATACTTAAAAAACTATGGAAACTCTTGAAACTTTTTTTGAATCACTTACTTCAGTGCAAGATTTAACTTGAACCTTCTCTGTTCAAGATATTATCGTTGGATTATTGCTTAGTTTTGTTTTAACTGCTTTTATTGGACGAATTTATAAAATCACTCATCGTGGAACAAGCTATACCCAAAGTTTCGTGCAAACTCTGGTTTTAATGGGATTGATCGTCACCATTATCATGTTGATTGTAGGATCTAATATCGCAAGAGCCTTTTCTCTTGTAGGAGCGCTCTCTATTATCAGATTCCGTAATGCAGTGAAAGAGACTCGTGATGTAGGATTTATTTTCCTTGCGATGGCAATTGGAATGGCGATGGGAACAAGATTTTATCTTTTAGGAATCATCGCAACAGTTGTAATTAGTTTGATTATTCTTTTGATGAATCGTATGAATCGATATGCTCGTGAAAATACTAATCAAATCCTCAAAATCCAAATTGCACCAGAAATCGATTTTGATCACCTATTTGATAAAGCATTTTTGAAATATACAGAAAGTTCTGAACTTATCAGTATCGATTCTATTCGTGCTGGAGCATTAACGGAATTGATTTACAATGTCAGTTTGAAAAAGAATTGCAACAAGCAGAAATTTATCGAGGAAATCAAAGATAAAACGAATAACCTCAAAGTCACTCTCGTAACTTGATATAACACCACAGACTTATAATCTTTTTTACTTTTTATGACAAACACAATGCTAAAACGAAAAAGAAATCGGTGGATTCTGGGGATTTTTCTCGTAGTGGTCGTAGGATGTCTAGCAATAGGAACGACAAGGATTAAGCCGTACATTTTTAGCGGAACCACGAAAACAAGCGAAGATACGACAAAAAAAGAAGAAAAGTCTGACAAAAAGAAGGGCGAGAATATCGAAAATGAAGTTTCTCCGTTCGATCAGAGTATGGTTCACGAGGTAGAAATTGATATCACTCCAGAGAATTATCAACAAATGCTTGATACCTATCAAAATGAGAATGAAAAAGAGTATGTTTCTGCAAATATCACGATCGATGGAGTAACAATTGAAAATGTGGGAATCAGATTGAAGGGAAATTCTTCTCTTAAAATGGCAGGAAGAAACGAAGATAAACAATTGCCTTTTCAAGTAAAATTCAATGAATATGTGAAGAATCAGACCTATAACGGACTTGAAAAAATGGCAATTCGTGTAGGTGGAATGAGTGAAAAGACCTTATTAACAGAAATGGTTGCTTATAATCTTTATCAAGAACTTTGACGACCCGCACCTGAAACTTCCTATGCTAAAGTGAAAGTCAACGGAAAAGAATATCTCTACACTCTCTCTGAAATCGTTGATTCGGAGTATCTCGAAAAATATTTCCCTGAAGACGATGGGATTCTCTTCAAATCGGTGGATTATTCAGATTTTTCTTACCTTTGAGATGATCCTCTTGAATATACCGAGATTTATGAGCAAAAGACAAATGAGAAAAAAGACGATTCCAGCCAATTAATCCAATTTTTGAAATTCATTAATACTTCGAGCGATGAGGAATTCGCGGAAGGAATCGAGAATTGGGTGAATGTAGACTCGGTGCTGTATTTGATCGCTATCGATAAACTCCTTGCGAATAATGATGGTTTTACCAATGGAAGAAGTAATTTCTATCTTTATTATCACAAAGGAGAACAAAGATTTTATCTTCTCACTTGGGATCAAAATTTGGCATTTGGAGGCTTTGGAGATGGGAATATGCCTTGAGGCGATTTCGGTAATATGGGAGATTTTTGAAGTGGAGAGATGCCAGATTTCTGAAAAGATTTCGGAAGTGGAGAAAAGAGAACTCCTTGAGAAGATAAGAATACAGAAAAAAGAGAAAAATTCTGATTTTGATTTGGAGGATGAAAAGGAGAATCAAGCAATCCCGTTCCAACGGATTTCAAAGGGGACGAAAACCAAAGAGGAAGAAATGGACAATGAGGAAGATGATTTCCCGGAGGATTTCAATGAGATTTTCCAGAAGTTTTTTCTTGAGAAATGCCAGAATGATTCCCAGGAGGACAAGATTTTGGATGAAATGTTCCAGGAGGAATACCTTGAAGTTTCCCTTGATGATGAGGAAAATGAGGAATGGGAAATGGAAGTAATAATTTCATGATCCGCCTCCTTTGAGTAGAGAAATATCAAAAAAGATATGAAGACATTTTCAATGAGGTGTATGCTAAAATCTATGATGAAAACCGAGTAAAAAATGAAATTCAAACACTTTCAGAAGTCTTCTTATCTCGAAATCAAACCGAGAATCTTATAGATGAAAACATCTATCAACAAGGAGTTGAAAAACTCTATGCTTTCTTAGAAAAGAAAAAGAGTCTTACCGCAGAAGATTCTGTAAAGTAAGAAGGGAACAATTAAGGCCGAACATTTTCGGTCTTTTTTTGATGTTCAAAATTTTTACAAAAGGGATTCCTCAGAAATCTTTCAGAACATCATAAAATTTGCTTTTTTTTCGTTTTTCAAATATAATGAAGTATGTTTTATTTTTCCTTGAAAAAATGGCCTCTTGATCAACATCCATTGAAAATAGTAAAAAATATTTTGTGCTTACCCTTATTCTTTTTGTAGCAGGAATTATTTTCTGTGTTTTTCTCTATCTTTCTGCTAAATATAATGAATGAAAACTTGTAAGTCTGAGAGAAGATGCTTCTCAACTTCAACAGCAAAATGCTAATTTTTTCTTGGACCCCAAATTTGAAAAATTCAGTCTTGTAAAAAACTTAGAAGCTAATAATCCTCAAATGCCTTGGTCGGAACATATTGAAAAAGTGAGCGAAATTATCGATGGAGTCAAAGAACTTTCGGCATGAAGTGATAATATTAAGTTGGAGGAATTTCAGATTTCACTAGAAAATTTAAGTCTTAAAGGATCGGTTTCAAATCTCCGTATCTTATATCATATGCCTTATGGAAGACTTTCTCTTATTGAAAGATTTGAAAGCTTGGATTTTTTGAAAGATATTGCAATCCAGACTTATGATAAAAAAACTTGAGATTTAGGATTCAGTTTTGTTTTAACTGCTAAAGTAGAAAATAACTATGACTAATAATGCACTTTTAGAAAGACTTATGGGAAATGGTCCTAAAGAAGATCTTACTTCACCAACTTCATCTCTACCAGGGAATCCTGCGAATACAAGACCTACTGTAATCGTAGAAGATGAAGCGACTACTATTAGAGTTGTATCCATCAAATATAAGATTTATACGTTTGTTCTTATTCTTTTGATGATTAGTATAGGATTCAATTATTATCCTAAATTAAAGAGGAATTATGATAATACTACTCAACAAATCACGAGTTTTTCTCAAGAGATTTCTCGTTTAAAAGCGGAACAAGAAGAACTTAAGAATGATCAAGCTACTATGACAAAGATCATTGAAGAAAAAGGAGAATTTGAAAGCTGTCTCAACGAAAATGATGTCAATACTTGTGTTAAACTTTTTAAAGAATGGACCGGCGAAGAAGACGAGGAAAAGATGACTACTTGTTTAAGTAAAAGGAAGCAGGAACAAGAGAAAGATGGACGTAGAGATCCAAATTTAGAACGAGAAAGTAATGAAGAAAAAAGAGAATGTACTAATTTCTTAGCCGTTTTGGAAAAAGGGATTTCTGTTCCGGTTTCTTATTCTCAACTTCATTCTCTCTATTCTAAGAATATGATTATTGATGAAAAAAGAATTTTAAGAAATCTGAATGAATATCTCATCCAAAATAAATTCGAGATGGGATTGGAATCAAGGAATGGATCCATTCGTTCTATCCACATTGGAGATCCTATCACCGAAGATGAAAAAGGAGTTTTCTTCTCAGTACCAATCAGTTTTACCATTGTATTTAATAATCAAGATAATCTTATTTCCTTTGTACATAATGTAGAAAAGAAACTTATTGAAGAAGAAGCAGATCGTATTCTCTATAAGATTCAGACGATTAGTTATGATATTATTGATGGAGGAAAAGAACAAACAAGTACTCTCGAACTTACCGCTTACTATTATTATAATCCTAATGAAGTTCTCGAAGAAAATGGAGACAATGACAATTCTGACGATACTTCAGAAGAAGATTAAAACACCGAAGACTCTCAGACTTTTATCTTTCTTTTAAAACGATTTAATGCAATCTACTACAACAAAAAATGATACTAGTTTTTCGTTCTTGGACGGATTGATTAAAGACTTCCTTTCCTCTGTGGATAAGTCTAGTTTTAATGGAAAAGAAAAAATTATCTTCTACAAGGAGCTCGTATATATGTTGAAATGAGGAGTTTCTCTCGTAGATACCATGGATACTATTTATCATAGTTCTGACAATCAAGCAATCAGAACCGTAGCGAAACAACTTGAATATTATGTAAGACAAGGGAAACCTCTTTCTTACGGAATTAGCAGACTTCCTGACTATTTCGATGAAGGAGATGCCGCTATTATCAAAACCGGAGAAACAAGTGGAAACCTTCCAACCGTTCTTGCCTCTCTTGCTGAAGAATATGCTTATATCGACGAAATTAAACAAAAATATATTGGAGCAATGATTTACCCTTGTTCTTTGATCGTTATCTCCGTAGCAGCAGTGATTTACCTTTTTGCTTCTGTACTCCCTGGAATTTTTGGAACGATTATGTCTGCGAATGTAGAACCTCCAACGGTTACCAGAGTTTTGAAAGAGATTTCAGACTTTTTTGTAGCAAATTGGAAATTAATGTTAGGATGATTGGCATTGGCGGGAATTATTGCTTTTTTCTATTCTTCAACTGAAAAGGGAAGGAAAAGACTTTACACTTTTCTTATCAATCTTCCTATTGTCTGAAAAATGACCAATTCCTATTACCTTATCAAATGGGCAAGATACTTAAAATTGATGAATGGATCGGGAATGGATTATGTAGAGACTTTCCGTCTTCTCCGTGATATTTTGCAAATTCCTCTTTATCAACAAATGATTGAGGATGTTTTAGTGGATATTTCGATGGGAAAATCACTTACAGAACCTATGAGAAAACATGATGATATCATTCCAGGAAATGTTATTGCCTTGATCAAAGTAGGAGAAGAAACTGCAAACCTTGAACATTCTATGGAAAATGTGATTGAAATTTATCAAGAAGAACTCGATAATTCGATCAAAAACTTTTCTAAAGCAATTGAACCTATCATTCTCGTTTTCGTAGGAGGAATTGTTTTGGTTATCGCCATGGGAGTTTTCTGACTTATCTTCTCCGTAATGGAGTCTGTGGGACTTTAGTTTTTTACTCAAAAAAATGAAAAAAATCTGACTACTACAGAAGAACATCCAAAAAACAAAGTTGAAAGCTTTTACTCTTTTAGAAATGGTGATTGTTATGATCCTTTTGGGAATTATGACGATGATGACCTTACAGCTTTCCACAGATCAAATCGAGAAAGTACAACATAAAGCAGTAAAAGAGGAGATTATCCAAACTTATCAAAAATATTATACCAAAAATCTTGTTTCCTCTTATTTTAATGGGGCACATTATCATACTCTGAATATCCATTTTGCTACGGGAGAAAATCAGATTTCTTTCTCTTTTTCCGGAGATAATGATGATGAAGTGGGAAGTGGAGTACTTTTTGGGGAATTTCAAATTACTTCTCTTTCAGGAGATGGGACAACTACCTACAATCAGGCTACTGTATCTCTTACTCCGTTTCATCTCGCCTGTGCTTGAATTTTCGACTGAGTTAATGAAATTTGAACCTGACTTTGAATAAGATTTTTCATCCAAGAACAAAAAGAATATTGTTTTGAAATTTCTTCTCAAACTTGTAGAATGAGAGAAGTAGAATGTTCTGAAACTTCTGATTAAACGGCTTTATTTTACCTAAAAAAATGAAAAAAAATCTAAAATTCTGATTTACTTTGGTGGAAGTGCTATTTGTGATAGCAGTTTTTGGAATTGGAATTTTAGCAGTTTTACATGGAGTAAATCAAACCGTCTTGAATAAAGAACTTATCAAAATGAAGATTCAGACTTCTTTTCTCTGAAGAGAAGGAATAGAAATGCTCTACAATCTCAGACAAAGCAATGGATATAAAGAACTCAGTTGGAACTGTATTTTTACAGGTTCTACGGAGAATAATCATAATTATTGCCAATGATACTTTGGCTCGTGAGGACTTTTAGGAACAGGAGTTGGACTTAAAATTGCCGTAGGATCGTGAGATGAAGTTATGTATCTTTCAACCGGCGATATTACTGAAAATTTTGAAAAAGACTTCAAGACATTCAGACTTTTCTCCTCTTCAAATGCTCAAGGATATTTTCAATATTGTTATTCCTGACAGAATTGATGTGTCGAGAATCCTAATCAAGAATTTACCCTTCAAGAAGAAACACCTGATAATGCTTCTCATTTTGCAAGATATATTGTTTTCAAATCCCTTACTGAAAATCAAAAGGCACTTCCAGAAGAAAAAGTTCTCAAAGTAGAATCTCATATTCTCTTTAATAATGGACTTCTAACCTGAGAAGATATCATTGAAACGATTTTAGGAAATTACGAACTTTAATTTATCCTCTATCCTCATGAAAAAACTTCAAAATTCACCAATTCATGCAATAATGAACACTTGTAAAAAAGCTTTCACTCTTATGGAAACTTTGATAGTTTTGGTGATTATTGGAATTTTGTCGGTATCTCTTATTAGATCGTATACTCTGATTTCTGAGCTTTCCTTTGAAATTGAACAAGAAAAACAAATGCAAGAAGAATCGCTCGTTCTCCTTCAAACTCTTCAATCACTCGCAGACGAAGCCAGTATCGATTATCAAGCTTATATAGATAATAGTTGAAACCTCACTTGAAAGAATGGAATCACCGATATCCTTTATCTTACGGGAGGAATGTATACAGGAACTGTTCTTTATACTACTTGAAATTGTCTCACTTGAACGTTAACTTGAGATGATTTTGCGGATCTATTGTACAACAATTCATGATGTCAACTAGTAATGAAGAAAGACGATAGAGAGACTCCTCTCCTCAATAATCAACGGTTTATCACTTCACAAGCGACCTTTAAAATTTTACCTTTCGATTCTATCAAAAATATCTATACCAACTGAGTTTGAAATGACGATATTTATCAAGCAATTCGATCTCCTTCCTTTACGATTTCTCTCCATTGGTATTCCAAATTCTATGAACCAACCGGAAGAAATAAAATTGATTTACCTTTAACTCTCTTCTTTAATACCAATTCAACTTATCATGACACAAGCCTATAATAATCGAAAAATACTCTATAAAAAAAAGAAAAGAAGCCTGAAAGGAAATATTTCACTTTTATTCATTTTTATATTGCTTGCTTCATCGACGATTGTGATCTTGGCTATGACCCAAATCAGACATTTAATGGATTACGGAACCAGTGCTTTCGATTATTTTAAAACGTATTATCTTGGTAGAGCTTGACTCGAACTAGCTCTCACGGAAGTTCAAACCCGTGGATATGGATTCAATTTTATTTCTGAAAATGGAAATGCGATTATTACGGAAAATTTTGATTATGAGAGTGGATTAAATTATTTTTCTTATACCATTACCGGTCGTCACTTAACTTTTCAAGAAACCGTACAAACAGGGAACTTTCTTACTTTACCTCTTTTTTATGATGATACTTGAAAATATAAAAGTCATTTTCAGAATCTAAATTGAGATAACCAAACGATACAAGCTTATAATTTTGCAAATAATATTGGAAGCTTCAAGGTAGAATGGGATAATTCTAACAATACTAATACATGACTTCTTATGAGTCTTTTAGTTTACGATACTTGAATGGCTTATATGCAAGATATTATACAGACGACATGAACAAGTTTTAGTAAAATTACTAATACAATCGAGACTTGTATAGATGGAAGTAAAAACAAGGAAGGGCCACCTTGTGATACTTATCAAAGTGAATATTTGGAAGTAGGCCTAGCTCAAAAACACCGTTCGTTCATTATGATTAAAAATACCACTGATCAACCGATTACTTTTTCATGAATAGACAATACCTCCAATACTTCCAAAGAATGAATCACACTTCTAAAATCGAAAGTGATTGTTCTTGCTCATTATCATGATGATGAAATCAGTATGGAAGCTGAATATTCCAAACCGGTTCCTGCTTTCTTTGGAGCCACAATCGGAATCTAAGAAAAAGGTGAAAAAATCTTAATTACTTAATATTAAAAAAAGTGGTATACGAAATACCACCACAACATCGCATTTTTTTAAATAGATGCACCTAACTATTGATTATAGTATAATCAAAAATTTTCAAAAAATCAAGGGGATTTTCCCCTTAAATTTATATCTATTCCTTAAAGATATTTCAGAATTTTAAGACTTGGTATTTGGACATAACTCCAAAAATGTAAAACCTTTCATAATTGATCTTATCGAAAATAAAGAAGTATTCAAACGTATTGCATTACTTGCTCAAAAACAAGGATATTTTATATCTTAAAAATTTATGTAATTCTAACAAATATTTAAACAGAGTTAGAGAAAAATATCTTCCTCTTATTAACCAACTTCATCCTACAACTAGAAACTATAACAGAATACCCAAAAATTATGCATCAAGAATGTTCCTTTTTTTAGGATTTAATCCTTTCATTTGTGCTTGTTGAGGACTATTTCAAAAATTCTGTTTAATCATTCCTTGATACCCTACCATTTATTACGATGATTTATAACTTAAACTTTGTTACTTATAAGTTCTTTTTTTTAAAAGAACTTCTTTTTTATTATTCTTAGACTTAAATATTTTCACTTTTTTAACTAACCAAAGTTTTTTTATCTTCATTTTTTTTCAAAAGTTCCTGAATTTAAATAAAAAAGCCAACTTTTTAACAGTCGGCTTCCTTGTACAATTTAAGCTTCATGAAACATTTCCACTTTCATATGAAGATGATATTTATCACGAAGTTCAGCTATTTCTTTCATCATTTCTGATTTATGGTGGATATCTAAAGCTTCTTTATCTTTCCATCTATCAATCAATAAAACCGTTTCAGGATCATCCATAGGAAAGAAATATTCATATTTTTCGTTTCATTCTTCTGCACGAATTTTATCCACCAATCAGCTAGTAGTCATTTCTTCTGCGAATTTTCTTGCATTACCATTTGTCCCTGTATAATAGATATTAATTGTAAGGCTCATTAGATTTCGGATTATTTAAAACTATAAACTTTCTAACCATTCTTGAACTTCCTGTTTTGATGCACCTTGAGCAAATCTCTTGCTTCCGATAATCTTCAATCCCTTTTCTTTCAAAGCACTTTCGCTGGTTCCGATTCCAGAAGATCATGAAGTACAGAAAATCACTATTTCTTTACCAGAGAAATCATATTTTTCAATCAGAGTTAATATGATTTTTGGATTAGTTCACCACCAAATTGGATAACCAATATAAATTTTGTCATATCCCTCCAAAAAGATCTCCGTCGCAATTTCAGGTCTGGCATGAGAATCATTTTGTTCGTTATTGGCTCTGGAATCCTTTACATTATAATTCAAATCTTCCTCCGTGTAAGGAATCATTGGAAGAATTTCTGTCAAGTCGGAATCGGTGATTTCAGAAATGAAGCTCGCAATCTTCTTGGTATGTCCCGTCGGAGAAAACACGAGAACTAACGCTTTTTCTGTATTTTCAGAAATTTCCTCTTGCTGATTTCATGAGAGATTCGTTATTTCCAAAGAGGCATCGAGCTGTTTTTCGACACCATTCAAATCTCCATTACATCAAGTCAAACAGAAACTACCCAATAAAAAAAGAGATAAAAGTCAGATTTTTTTCATGTTTTTCCCTTAAAAAAATAAAATTATAACCAGTTTTTCACGATTTCTTTTGCCTCATACACTTCACTTCCACGGATAGCCAGTCATTCCAAAACTTTGGCTCATTGACAGAGATTTTTTAATTGACCAGGAACTCAAGCCAATCCAGAACCTTCATGAGTTGTAAATGGTCTAACGATTTTTCATTCTCGGTTCAGCTTTTCTAACTGAGTAACCATTGGTTGTGGTAATTGTCACCGATAGATTGGTCATCAAACATAAATCACATCATAGTCGTCAATACTTTCCAAAGTATCCACTATTTCAGGTCTTTCATCGTTATCAATTTCTTCCTGGGCTTCTTTAATGCAAGTGGCATAATCTTTGGCATAAGGAGTTTTTCTCTCCACTTTGAATAAATCTGCTCAGGCTAAATCCTGGATATATTCGGCGATAACTTCTGTATTTCATTTCTCTATATATCCAACTCCATAATTTTCATCAGCTCTAGAGAAGTAAATCACGATACTTTTTTTGTCTTTTAAGTCAGTCATTAGGTTATTGGTATATCAGATAAAAATTATTTCAAATATTTTCTCATAAAATTTTCAATCTTATCAAAAGGAATAACATTCAGATTATCATAAAGGTCAGTATGCACAGCATCAGGAATTATCAACAATTTCTTATTGTCATTATATTTTCAGTCTTTAGTCATATCAGCATAAACATCTTTTGAGAAATAGCAAGAATGAGCTTTTTCTCAATGAATAATCAATACTGCATTTCTAATTTCTTTCGTAAATGTATGCTGTGGAGTGTTTATAAATGATAGCGAAGAAGTCATATTCCATCATCCATTTGAATTAAGACTTCTTGGATGATATGCTCTTCATTTATAATATTCACTATAATCTTTTACAAAAAATGGAGCATCATCTGGAACTGGTAATTCTAAACAACCTCATGCTAATTTATATTCTCAATTTTTGTAATCTTCTATTCTTTGAGCATTCAGATTTTTTTTCATTTCATATACAGCATCTTCATCATTAGCATCAAAATATCCGTTATGATTTACTCTACTCATATTGTACATAGTCATACAAACAGTAGCCTTTATCCTTGTGTCTATACTTGCTACATTCAAAGCGATTCCTCACCATCCACAAATTCAGATTATTCAAATTCTTTCAGGATCCACATTTTCTTGAATAGATAAGAAATCTACAGCAGCTTGAAAATCTTCAGTATTGATATCTGGAGATGCTACATATCTAGGTTCTCCACCAGATTCTCATGTATAAGATGGATCAAACGCGATAGTTAAGAATCATCTCTCAGCCATAGTTTGGGCATAAAGTCCGCTACATTGCTCTTTTATGGCACCGAATGGTCCACTAACTGCGATTGCTGGTAATTTTCACTGAGCATCTTTTGGTTCGTATAAATCAGCCGCTAAAGTAATTCAGAATCTGTTGTGAAATGTAACTTTTCTATGATTTATTTTGTCAGATTTTGGGAAAGTTTTATCCCATTCTTGAGTTAAATTGAGGTTTTGCATAAGGTTTTAATTTATTAAATAAAACTTTGATGATATTATATTACTCACAAATAAAAAAAAATCTATACCTATTTTTATCAAATTATGCACAAAATTATCAAAAACAAATAAAAATCTGACTTTATAATCAGATTTTGTGTATATTTTTATCAATAAATTATGAATTTCGGGGAATCTTTTAATCATTAAAATCATCCTCCAACTCCTTTCATCCCCTCTTTGATTCCTTTCAAAACATAATAGAATAAATTGTGTTTTTGTGGGATTCAATATATTCAAGTATGGAGTTTAGGAAAATATTGGTATATGTCTAAGTTTTAATAAAAAAAAACTTTTACATGTTATCATTATTTCTTGCAATTTGGATATATTTGGCTATATTTGGTTATATAAATTTATATCCAAATAATATCAAAATGAATAGATTAACTAAGAGATTGAATTTCAAATTTGATGATATGAATTATATTTTTTCATTAATTAATGAAATTGATAAACTAAATACGGAATTTTCATTAGATAATAAATTATCTCCTCAATGAATAAAAAGATTAACTCAATCTATTGTTATCACTTCCTCCTGAGCTTCAAACCGTATTGAATGAAATAGATTAACAAATGAAGAAATTGAATCTCTGTATAAAAATATAAGAATTAAGAAATTTAAGACAAGAGATCAGCAAGAAGTGGCATGATATATCGAAGTTTTGGAAACTATATTTGATTCATATAATTGAATGAATTTTAATGAATGATTAATTCTTCAATTACATTGAATGATGCTAAAATATACAGAAAAAGATGAGTGACATAGATGACATTACAAATTTTGACCAAATAGAGTGGAAGCAAGAGATAGTCAATGAAACTTAGTAAAGGTTATATTTAACCCAACTGAACCTGCATTAACTCCGATTGAAATGCATGATTTAATTGAACGAATAGAAAAATCTTTAAATGAGAAAAAGATTCATCCATTAATTATTATATCTAATTTTCTTTTTGAGTTCTTAGCAATCCATCCTTTTCAAGATTGAAATTGAAGAATGAGCAGACTTTTAACAAATCTTTTGTTATTACAACAATGATATAAATTTATGCCATATATTTCACATGAGACTTTGATAGAATCTCAAAAAGCAGATTATTATATTGCTTTATGAAAATCTCAACAAACATGGAAAACTGATGAAGAAAATATTTTTCCTCGAATTAAGTTTTTCTTAGAAATAATTAAAGAACAAGCAGAACAATCTGTCGGTTTGGCAAATTGAGAAAACATAAATTTATACTTATCTGACAAACAAAATATAGTATGGAACTATATCTATGCAAATCATCCATGCAGTCGTAAAGAAATAGTTCAATGAACATGATTAGCTGAATGAACAGTTAAGCAAGCAATAACTAAATTAATAGGTATGTGAAAAATTATTAGATTATGAGAAACAAGAGGAATAAAATATGATATTTTATAAGAAAATAAGATTCTATTCTCTTTTCAATTGTCTTTTTCTATAAGACATAAATTTTGGGATTAAATAATTGATAATCTTATATCTTAAGCTAGGGGAAGGTTTCATCAAAAAATTAAACACATACCAACAGAAAAAATATAATCTCCATCACTTCTCATCAGGAGTATTTTCCCGATAAGTCATAGATAAATATTTTTTGTAATCGTCTTTATATTTATGATGATTTCATGCTCTTCGTGGTCTTTCTTCTCAGAGATAATGAATAATTACAGGATGTTGTACCGAATCTCTATATTCTTCTTCTGAAAAATATGGAACATTATCCATTAACTTAACCATAAATCGATATGGATATTGCCAAAAGATGTTATAAAAATTATATTTAGGAGGGAGAATATAAATTTCATCTTTCATAGAGGCATTTATTGCATCCTGATCGTTCGCAAAGAGTTGTCAATCATGTTCTCTATAATAATCTATAATTGTCTTTCAGGCTTTTATTTCTCTAAATCTTTTCATATTTATAAGCAAGACTCCAGCATTACAATAGGGATAATCATGAAGTCATAAAGCATCTTTTCTTGTTTTATCTTCTGTTGGTTCGATACTCATTCAAATAGTTTTATCTCACATCTCTGTTTCCCAGAGTTCCTTTAGACTTCATCTCACAACAGTATCTCCATCCAGATAAAGTAATTTATCGATAGTATTTGGTAAAATTTTATCAACTAATAATCTAGCTAAAACTATTGGATTCCGTCAATTTGTATCAAAGTTAAAATCAAAATATTCTTCAAGAGGCTTTAATTCATATACAAATAACTCATTATCATATTTTTTAGCTAATTTTCTCATTTCATTTTGATTTTTTTCTGTTATTCATGAAGAAATGATATGGAAATTGATCTTTTCTCACTTATTATTTTCACAAATAGAGCAGACTCAAGCTGCTACTTGCGGGACAAATTTATCATTGAGAGTGTAGAGAATATGCATGAGTAATAATAAATATAAATGTTATTTTGAATTACACTTTTCGATAAAATTTAACATATTTTGAGCTGTATTATCCCGTGTAAAATTTGAAGAATTTTTTAATCAATCTTTTACCATACTTTCTCTTAAATCTGGATTTTTCAAAATTTTTATTATTTTTTCAGCAATATCTTCTGGACTAAGTGGATCAACTGTCATTTCCTTGTACGTAACCAATTCTTTCATAGGATTGTAGTTTGTAGTTATTACTGGAGTTCAACAAGCTTGAGCTTCAAGAATTGGGAATCAAAATCATTCTTTTAGAGATGGGAAAACAAAGACTTCTGCATATTGATATAATTCTATCAGTTTTTCTATTGGTAGATATTCATCTATAAAAATAACATCTTCTCAAACTTTTAGATTGTTATCATTAATATATTTCAAAGTTTTTTCTCTATCTCAAGTATTGTCCTTTGGTGCTTTTATTAGTTTTAAATCCGGAAAATTCTTTTTAATAATAGAAAATCATGCTATAATATTTTTTAGATTTTTTCTATCCATTTCTGAACCTATGTAACAGATATATTGATTTTTTAAATTATCTGGTTTCCCTTTTTTTGAAGTTGGTTTAAAAATACTTAAGTCAATTCCGTTATACACAACTTCGACTTTCTTCTCCAAATCCTTTCAAAATTTATCTATTATATCATCTTTTGTTGCCTGAGATATTGCTACTATTCAAAGACATTTATACAACATACGTTTGTATAGTCGCCTTCAAATGGTTTTATTCCAATATTTTAAAGGTTTTACAAAAATCGGACGTCAATCATAATAATCATCATCAAACAAAAACAAATCATGGACAACTATGATACTTCTTTTTAGATACCACATAGGAGGGAAGATAAAACTAGTATGTGAATGTAATATTACATCTCAATCCTCGATTTTTTTTAATTTATGCGGAATCATGTTGTGCCAAAATTGTGCAAATATTGTTCTTATACGAGAAGTCCCTTCATAAACTTTTCTATAATCGACCACTTTTGATATTTTTTTTAAGGAGTTTATTAAATTCTCACCATAAATTCATAAGCTTCGTCTTTTTTCTACTATACCCATACAATAAATTTTCATTTTTTAGAGATGAATAGGTAAAATTAGATTTTTTTAAGATCTACCTTTTTTCTAGACTTAAAAATCCAGTCTACAAATAACCAACATTTAGCAAATATATAAAAAATTATCGATTTAAATTTTCATGAATTTAGATAGTGTTTAATATATACATAAGAACTGTTTCTAATACAAACATCTAAAAAATATGATGTCATTTTTTTTGAAGACTCTCCTCATAAATGAATAATTTTCGTATTTGGTACCAAATATCATACTTTATTAATACTTTCAAATTTACATCATAAAATATCTTCTTCAAAATAAAGAAAGGTACGTTTATCAAAATCATCAACACTTTGAAAATAAGCTTTCTTTACTAAAAAACAGGCTCAATGCATCACTTCGCAAGATATAGCAATACTATCACTACTAACTGTATTTAAATCTAATTTTTTATCTGTTGCTCTGTAGATTCACCATTTCTTAATTATATTCAGTACATTTTGTAAATTAAAAAAGACAAAAGGTAAATAAAACATCATATATAAAAAAGATTTTTTACTTCTAACCGCTGTTTCATCCTCTCATTTCGCATTAACCAATCTTGGCATTACCCAAGCTATATCTTTATCCCCCCACAACACAGTTTTTAGTGGAATTAATATATCTTCAACAAAAACAGTGTCATTATTTACAATTAATATATCTTCACATTTATTATCTTTATAAAAATATTTACATCCTTCCTTATTTCCACAAGCATATCATACATTTTTATCTAAGTATATCCCTTGACAGTCTAAGATATAAGGAGATGTCTTATTTTTCTGAAAACTCTTGATAATCGATTTTAATAATTTTTTTTCTTCTAATAAGGAATTATTATCAATGATCAAAATTCTACAAGGGGAGTGAATATACGTATTTAAAGAATTTAAACAATCAAGAGTTAATTGACTATTATTATAATTTAAAATTATAATTCATGTATAACTATCCATACAATAACATTAATATCATGTAAAAATTTTTCATAAATCTTCATCAAACTTACTTTCTTCTTTTCTCACTATATTACGATAACTCTCCATTTCTTTTACAACTTCTTCATAATGTTCAATGTTATAAAGAATCTGTTCTCTTATTATTGATAGGTTTCTAAGATTATTTATTTTTTGATTATCACTAAGAGGAAAATCTTCATAAAATCATCATGCTCATTTGGTAGAAATAATAATGGAACATCATAACACAGAAGCTTCCCTCGGAATTCTATCTTTTCAAGGAAAGTGTCAAAAATCTATATAAACTTTTGCTTTTTGTAATAACTCAATTACTTCATTTCTTGTCATATTTTGAATAGGAATGAATGCTATATTATCTTTCTTCATATATTCAATAATCTTTCTCGTATATTTTAATCATTTTTTTGGGTTATAACAAACAATATTTTCTTTATCTTTCACCTCCCATTGATTCTCAAAAAAATCAGAAATGAGATAATCTGACAAAAATGCTATTTTATTTGAATGTATTCACTTTTTTATCAAATGATCTCTGATATATTCACATTGCACTCGATGATATTCAATATCTTTTACATTGTTTGAAAATCCTAAATAATGATTTTGATTGTTTAAGATTTTAAGCAAAACATGATAATTAAAGACTCTATAAAAAAAGTTAACAGATTTCGAAAAATAATAATTATCAACCGACAACCGCCAAACAACCTTTCTAATATGGTTATATTTTGACAATTCATTAACAAACACTTCTGGAACAATGAGAACATTATGTTCATTATCATCGATATTTTCTATACTGTGAATTTTATATTTCTCATAATCTTTAGGAGTCGGATTTTTATTCTCTTGTATTCATAGATATTGAATAAAAACATTCTTAAATCATAAAACTTTTTCTATTTTAAAAGCCAATTGATGTAATAACTCAACTCATCAAGTTGCAACATAAGCAGGAGCTAAAATATAAATTTTAGTATCTTTGTAAAGTCTTAGCATTTTACTATCTAAACAAATCTAAAACATTTTTAATCGTTTTATCCATATCAAAATAGCTATAATTTCCTAATCTTCCTACAAATTTCACTTTTGAATCTTTATTTTCTTCCTGATATTTTTTTAATAATTCTTGGTTTTCTGGAGATGAAATTGGATAAGCATCGATTTCTCAAATTCAGGGAATCTCTCTACAAATTACCGTTTTATTACAAGAAAAAGTAGAAGAATTCGGATAGAATTTTTTGAATTCTGTGATCCTCGTATATTCATAATCGTTTGGATAATTTATTACGGCATTTTCTTGGTAGGACTGAATATTCAAAGTTTCTAAATCATATAAAGTTTTTCTATATCAAAGTTTTCCATATTTGTAATCAAAATATTCATCAATTGATCATGTAAAATATAAGGTATCAAATTGAATTTCATTTTTAATATCTGAATATTTAGTATTTAACATTATTTTAATCTTTGGATGATCTAACATTTTTTCGAACATTCTTGTATATCACTTTTCAGGCATTCCTTGATATTTATGATGAGGGAAATATCTATTATCTCTTGATATTACAATAGGGACTCTCTTCATTACATTGGGATCGATTTCATCTGCAGAAATTCATCGCTGTTTCATAGTGTAATGTTTAAATACTTTCTCAAAAATATAATCAGCCAAGAATGATAGATTTTTATCATTTTCTGATTCAGATTTTCCCCTTAATTCTCAAATAGTCACTTTTGCATTATAGGAGAAATATTTTAACAAGGTTTTCTCTAGTGATGCAGCATATCCTTGAGAAAAAGAAAGATAAATCGAATTCAAATTAAAAGGAATAGGAACAAGATTTCCATCAACAAGTCAGAGGACTTGATGTTGATAATTGGTAAAATGAGAAAATCTATTTACATATTGTCGTACTTCTTCAATGTCAGTATGAAAAATATGAGGTCCATATTTGTGTACGAGTATTCCGTTTTCATCATAGTAATCATAACAGTTCCCTCCAATATGATTTCTTTGTTCGATGATTAAAACATCTTCTCCTCTCTCAGATAAACATTGAGCTAAAGTTATTCAAGAGAGTCCTGATCAAACAATCAGATTTTTTACTTTCATTTTATCTTTTTAATGAGGTAAATCTATTTTTTCATAACTTCTCACATTTTATACCCTTCCAACCTAAACGGCCACCTCTCAATCTTATCAATCCATCAATCTTTCTTAATTCTATGCAATATCGGATACATCAATTTTCTCAATATCTCAAATCCTACCACACCAATTCCATACAAAACTGGATGAAGATAAAAGATTGTATTCAAATTCTCTCTTGTAAGTTTAAACCGCTTATAACTATAATTCTCAGCTCACGGCTTAATGCGATGAATCGTCAAAGTCTCATCAAGATTCCTTATCAGATTTTTTCACTTACACAGTACTTTTTTCTGGAAATAAGCATCATTCATATATATTCTCTTGGGATAACGGTATCATTCGTTTCTAAACAGCAATGAGGGATGAATCGTGTAATAATTTTCTTTTCAAAGATAGTATTCAAATCCCTTATTATCTCCCTCGTATCGCATCAATGTTTTGGTTCCACAACCAACATATTTTGAGTTTTCTTCAAGGAAGTTTACTTGTTTTTCGAGTTTCTCTGGTTTTCGTAAATCATCATGGTCTTGAATAGCGATATACTCTCCCTTTGCATGATCTAGAAGAAAGTTAAGTCCTCCATACGGTCAGAGTTTTTTTCAAGATTTAAGAACTTTGATTCTCTGATCTCCAAGACTTGCAATTACTTCAAGTGTCTTATCTTTAGACTGATCATCGTGAATGAGAATTTCAAAAGAAGAATAAGTCTGATTGAGACAAGAAGTGAGAGTTTCTTTGATGGTTTTCTCTGCATTGTAGGTGCAGATAAGAATAGAGACAAGTTTCATTCTATTCTGATTGTGAACTAAAGCACCCAACTTTTTGTGCTTCTTAACTATATATGTCATTCAGAGGGAGAGAATCGACTGAAGAATCCATTTTTTTGTATTAATTACAAGAACCGATAATATTTTCAATATTCTTCCTGGATCTTTCGCTACGCTCAAGATGACATTTATTAACCAACCAGAAACAAGGACAGCCTATAACCGATAGTCGCCAAACCATTATACATACCCTTGCTTACAGATATATGTATGAGTTACAGACTGCCTTTATTTCTAATTCATTTTTTTAAAAAACAAAAAGCACCTCAATGATGGGTGCCTATAATCAAAATCTGACCGTTTTTGCCAAACAGATTAAACCATCACTAAGATGCTTTTTACTCTGCACAGCAAAAACGGGAAAATCAGACTTTTGTCAGATTTATATGAATATAGGCAACTTAAATACTATAAATAAAAATATGAAAATCAAGTGAATAGAAAAAAATCTATACCTATTTTTATCAAATTATGCACAAAATTATCAAATTAAGATAAAATGTTGATTTTATAACTATTTTTTATATATAATTTTATCATGTATTTTTGTTCTCGTATTAAAAAATCTCCCTGCCTTCGGCCACCCTCTTTAAAAAGAGGGAAAACACTTTGCTCCTTCTTTCGCCCCTTTTTAAAGGGGCTGTCACGGAGTGACTGGGGATTTTTGTAGCTCACTGAAGTTTAAATTCATTTTATTTTATAGACCATTAATCATGGATAAATTAACTAAAAAAATCGTAGAAATTCAACCATGAGATGGAATAAAATTTCTAGATATCCCATGAATTTTTACATTCAAAAATACTCAACCTCAGAAGTGCGAGCCAATTCTTTATCAGCCAAGTATGATTTTTATCACTTCATGATCCAAAACTCTCACACTAGACAATTATACTTATAAATACTGAGAATGAAAATTCCTCCTGGTTTCTATTCCGACTTCTGTAACCTGTGAAGCTGATACTGAATGAAAAGATATCTTTGCATGAATTCATATCGATATAAACAAAAATGATCTCTATGACCTCATCAAACAGATGAAAGATTCACATAAACCAACCAAGAAAAAGCATAATTTAGAACCATGAATTTTATCGTTAGATATTAGTGAAAAGATTTATAATGCTGTATATCGTTTGCTTGAATGTAGTCAGGACCCAGATGAAGCTAAAGTCCTTTGACCAGCTATCATCAAGGAGATTATGTTTTATGCGATTCAGGAATCTGATGCCAAAAGTTTCTGTGATTTAGTTTTGAATAACAAGAATTTCTGACCGTTTGAAACTATGATAGAAGATATCAATAAAAATTATAAATCTGATATCTCTATTGAATGATTAGCTCAGAATATGGATATGTCTATCCCGACTTTTTATCGCCAATTTAAAGCAATAACTGGATTTTCTCCAAATCAATATATCAAAAATCTTCGTCTAAGTAGAGCTAAGAATTTATTGATTAATGAGAATTATAGTGTAAAGCAAGCTGCAAATGAAGTGTGATACAATTCTCAATCTCAATTTAGTAGAGAATATAAGAGATATTACGGATATGCTCCAGTAAAGGAGTGAAAATAATCTGTTTTCTTGATTATTTACTCAATCACAAAAGTTTTTCCCGGTCTTTACAGCTAAATTTATAGCTGATATCAATCAGAGTTTTTATTGTATCTTCTTTTGTGGATAAAGGTCATAGAAGTAAAGAAATCCGATTCTCTTTGTTCATATGGTATGCAGGACGATATCATCATTGAGTTTTGAGATATTGAATCATTCAAGGGTCGGATTTTACATTAAGGACATCAGTTTTTCAGTCTCATCATATTTGTAATTTAGAATTATCCACATCTCATATCAATCAAAACCATTTTCTAGTTTCAGGATTCCTAAATACTGCATAATTTGGAAATTTCTTCCATAAATATTCAGGTGCTACATTGTATTTCTCTTTGATATATTCTATCACATCTTGTCTGTTAAACATTGCTTAATAACTATTTTATAAAGATTCTAACCAGTTTTGAACTTCTTCTTTAGATGATGAAGTACTAAATCTTTTACTTCAAATGATATTTAATCCGTGAGATTTTAATTCATTTTCACTTGTTCAGATTCCAGATGATCATGAAGTACAGAATAGGACAACTTCTTTACCAGAGAAATCATATTTTTCAATCAGAGTTAATATGATTTTTGGATTAGTTCCCCACCAAATTGGATATCCGATATAAATAGTATTATAACCATCTAAACTAATTTTACTAGCTATTCCAGGTCTAGCACTTGAATCATTTTGTTCTTTTGTTGCTCTAGTTTCATTATTGCTGTAATTTAAATCTTCAGATGTATAAGGAATTTCAGGAATAATTTCTGTGATGTCTCCACTTGTTATTTCAGAAATGAATGTTGCAATTCTTTTTGTCTTTCATGTTGGAGAGAAATAAAGAACTAATGATTTGTTTTCTTCTTGAACTTCAAAATCTCATAAAGAGAATGTTAAAGTGATATCTCATTTTCACAAAATTTCTTTTAATTCAGATTCAGATTTATTTTGAATTTTTCAAATTTTAGTATAAGACCATGAATTACTATCATAGAATAATGAAATCTGATTTCATTGATATAAAACTAAGTCTCATGCTTGAGTAGTAATCTGAGAATCTTCTGCTGGTAAGCTAAATCCTAAATCTCAAACTTTTTCAAAATTTCAATATTCATGTGCATTTACTACAATATCTCATTGCTTTAATTTCTCTAATAATGCTTTTGTTGCAGTGTTGTCTTCTAATGTAACATCAAAACTTTTATCTCATAATTTAAGGTTAATAACATGGCTAACATCCATTGGTTCTTCTGTAGTAACTAAAATATTCTTTCCTTGGGGCTGTTCTCAACTACTTTTAATAGCTTCTAAGAATTCATCATATTGTTCATCTGCACAATAAGCTTCTTGATATTCTTCACATGCTAATTCTGTACAAACAATTTCTCAATTATCTTGTAATGTACATCGATTACATCCATCAAAGTAATTATTACATCCATCAAAATCATCAGGTATTTCAACTACTGGTTCATCAATTTCTAAAATAGTAACAGATTTATCAACCATATCAATCACACATGAAACATTTTTTGTAATTTTTTCTTCATCTATACCATTTCAAATATTTACACGTCAATTCAAAACAAAATATGCTCATGCCTCTTCTTCTTTATCCCAACTAATACTATAATCACTAATCCCGAGATATTCTGATACACTGCTTCAACATGCAAATATACGCTCTTGTTCATTTTCTACATTTACAGATTTATTACATCCTGTAAGTAATAATCCAGCTACTAATAAAGTAGTTAAAAGTCAGATTTTCTTCATTGAAAATTTAAATCTTAGATATGTAAAAAGTTAATTCTATCTAATAAAGCTTCCGGTCAACAATAATCATAAGGATGACACAATCCACATTGATAATCATCATGAGTATTGCAAAATTCTTCACAATCTGGCTCAACATGATTACATGGTTTGTTTGTCTTCTTACTAATATAGAAAGCTAAAAATAATCATAAAATCAATACTCAGATTGTTATTCATAGAATAATTAAGATTTTTTTCATTTTTTTAATATAAGAGTTAAAACATATTATACCATACTCCGACATAATCGATATTCAAGGATATTTTTCCCTTATTATATCTGGCTTTTAATTATTTATATAAAATATAATATCATTTCTAACATTATAAAAACAACTCATGTTGATATTTTAAAAATTTTTACGATATTAGATTTAGGTTTAAAATACAAATTTTGATAATTCAGAATTAATGAAAGCATACAATGATGCTAAAGTTGCTTTATTTAATCCAGGTTTGTTATGGGAGATTTGAGATGCTGAAATGAAGCAGTTATTAATTAGGGTTTGTTTTTGAGGTAAAATTTACTATTCAAAAAAACAGGGATGTCAAACCCCTAATTTTTCCAGTATCTACCTATATTTTAAGGGGCTAAAGGACCCTAAATTCTCGGTACTTGGAGGTGCGGAGAATTGAACTCCGGTCTGAAAAGCATAAATAAAAACTTCTACAACTATAGTTTCTCTTCATCCGATTGTTTAGAGTTTCTTTACAAGGATAGAGAAAGATAAGAAACAAACTTTTCCTCTTTTTGGTAAAGGAACTATGGATTCCTACTTAAACCGACCTTCTGAAATAGTAGGAGTCAATACAGAAGGTTAAAATCTTACAAGCTACGTTAGACTAAGCTAAAGCAGGTTGTGCAAGTTTGTTTGCAACAAATTCTTTTGCTCTTGCAAGACTGAATCCGCTAGTTTTAGCATTTTTTGTTTGATTCATTTTTAACTCGAGAATCATTGAGTAGTTGCCGTTTAAACTTATGGAGTCTTTCCATCAAATCCAAAGTCACCCCCATAATGTTTAAAAGATAAAGAAAAAAAATCTGAATGCAAATGTTTTTTATTGCAAATGGGGGATTTTTTCTTATAGTGATAAGACAGAATATTTATCTTGAGAATAGTATGATTAAAAAAAAGTATCACCTCAATGCAAAAGAGGTAAATTATCTGACCAAGAAGAGAAATTATTTTTCGAAAGGGATGTTTAGTTTTTTTTATATTCCTCAATATTCTAATAATCTTTTTCATCAATGTTCTTTCCATGTTACGATTAAAATTTCAAAAGAAGCGGTGCGAAGAAATTTTATTAGAAGAGTGATTATGAAGTATCTTGAAGAACAAAAATTGATTTTTCAAGCTTTTCAAGAAAAATATTTTAAATTTTTTATCAATATCAACAAATATTCGCTTGAAAAGATTCAACAACTCATTGAAAAAAAAGATAAACCTTGAATTAAAGACTATCTTATCAAAGAATTTCAGATTTCTTTTATTTCTTTTCAAAATTTTCTATGCAAAAAATAAAACAACGATTTGAAGCTATCATCACAAAGTCTTCAAAGGTAAAAGAGACTGTTTCTCGCTGGTGGGATAAAAAACATCCTCTTCCTTATGCCGAATTGGAGACAATTGAGATTACAGAAAAAAAAGAAAAAAATCTGAGTATTGGAAAGCAATCCGTTATTTTTCGAGGGATAGGACTCCTTTTTGTTGCTTTGGGAGCGATTTTTTATCATACAATGTCGTATGTATTTATGTTTATTGCGGCATTTGTTGCTTCTTTAGCTATGGAAAGTGTGATTGGATTTTGGTCTAGAGTCACTCATAAAAGAGGATTGGGAATTTTTATCGCTTATACCCTTGCTATTTTCTTTTTACTTTCAGGGTTTATTATTCTCATTCCGATTTTTTCTTCTCTTTTTTGAGAAACTTTTGCTTCCTTAAAAGATACTTTTCAGGTACTTCAAGGAGAAATCTCTGAAAAAGGATTTTGAAATTATCTTAATGAAATCCCTTGGATTGCTGAGCTTTTTGGAGATGAAATCGCTACCTATATTGATTCTTTTAATGCGATTGATATTATTCCTACCTTGACTGAAAATCTTGGAAAAATTATGAATATTTTCAGTTCTTACACGAAAGAATATGCAGTGATTTTTGTAAGCATTATTGGAAATTTAGTGATTTTCTTAACTCTTTCTATTTTCTTTTCGCTTTCTCATTTTAGGATTAAACAAGTACTTAAATATTATTTTCGTGATTTTGAACAGGCAAAAGAAAAAATTGATAATATTTATACTTCCGTAGCCAATTGGTTAAAATCTCAATTATTTCTCTGTTTCTTTATCGGAATTACTACGTATCTTGGACTTCATATTTTAAGTTTGATTGGATATGATATTCCTAATAAAGGAGTGTTCGCTATTCTCTCAGGGCTTTTTGAAATTATTCCTTATATTTGACCTTATCTCTGAGCATTACCTGTTGCAGTTTTGGGAGCGATTTGAGGTTGAGTCCCTTGATTCTTAGCGGTAATTATTCTTTATGTTATCATCCAACAAACAGAAGAAAATATTTTAGTTCCTTATCTTATGAGTAAAACTTTAGGAGTTAGTCCTTTATTGATTCTTATTTGTATGCTTTTGGCAAGTACTCTTATGGGAATTTTTGGAATTGTCTTTGCGGTTCCTTTTTCTGCTATTATTTCTATTATTTTCGCTATTCCTTCTTCTGCGACGAAAAAAACTCCTTCTCTCAGAGAAAAACTTCACAATTCCCAAGGAGAATAGAAATATCTTTATCATTTCTGACTTAATTCCTTTTTATTTTCTACAAATAATCAAATCTCCAGTATGATCTTTTTTGTCATAGAGAGGAAGAATTTCTACTTTAAAAAAAGCGTATTCTGCAGATTGTTGAATATCTTCAGAGTTTCTTTTGTATTGTCTAATTTTGAAATATTGGTTATTAGCTGTTCGTTCAAAAAGTTTTCTTTGAAAAAAATGTCCGATAAAAAGAGTTCCTCCTGGACGAAGAATACGGAAACATTCTTCCATAAAATTTTGAATATTTTCGATATGTTCAAGAGTAAAGAAACACACCGCAACATCGAAAGTTTCATCTTCTATGGGGAATTTTTTTTCTAAATCGGCAATGAGATGTTTTGGACCTCTTGGATGTTTAGAAAGCATTTCTTTTGAAATATCTACGACTACATATTGATCATGAGGAATTGTATTTAGTTCTTTGAACATTCTTCCATCTCAAGCTCATAAATCAATCAGATCAAAGGAATCCTTTCTTGGAAGATATCTTAAAAAATCCACACGATAAAAACTATTGAGATGAGCATGGGAATTTTTGTATTGATCAGCCACTTGATCGTATCATGTTTTAGGATCAACGATTTCAGAGTGTTTACTATTATAATTCATTATCCACAAAAGCAATCAGATTTAAAAAAACTTTTTTTCTACAGGTTCTTTTTTGAGTTGTTTCATAATTTTTTCTTCTACTTCTTCATCAGGTTCAGTAAGGTATTTACTTAATTCTTCTGTTTTTTCTGAAGCTCTTTTGATATGGACATAATATTTACTAAGTTCTGCAACAACATCGCTCAACTCATCATTTTTTGCGAGAAGTTCTGTTGTTTTTTCTTTTAGAATTTCATTTTGCATGGTAAATTCCTCCAATTCTTCTTGAAGATATTGAATTTGTTGATTTGCTTCTTTGAGGTAGGAACGAAGTTCATTCACGGTATCTCTATATTGATATCTAAGATAAAAAACAAGGTATCCTAAAAGACCTCCCACCACTAAACCTCACAAAGCATAATAAATCATTTTGTTTTTGTGTAGATAAAAAAATATTCCTTCTGAGAGTGTAAGATTTTCTCTCGAAAAATCAAAAGTATTTTTTAGTTTACTTTTATTCACGAATATTCAAATTCTCTGTTGAATAGCATACTTTTGCATGATTCACTACAATACATTCTTTTTTGAGGAGATTCCCCGTTTTTTTATCGATAGTTTCTTTATATACTTCTCAATTTCTATATACCACTCCATCTTCTCTAGAAAAATATTCATTTTCTCCTCTAATATGATAGGAATATTGAATATTTTTTTGACAACGAAGTTCTCCACAAAGATATTTATCGGTTGTATAAAGAATAATTTGATAAATATTATCTTTGCTGATATTTTGTACTCTATAATCAAAATAATTATACATAATAGCTGTCCCCGTTCAAAATGGAATTACTCTCTTAAAATCTGGAAATAAATCAAAACGATTATGATGGTGATATTCTATAATTTTCAAATCAGAATGTAAGACAAGTCGATGTAGTAAATTTGTCATTTGACACATTCCCCCACCAATACCAGATCTTATCTCATCAAAATATAATGTTAATCCTTCTTTATATCCTTTTTTTTCTGTAGGATTACCAACAAGTTTCCAAAAAGAAAAAATTTCTCCAGGTTTGATAATAATATTACTGATTTTAGGTGCAGCTAATGAAAGATTAATGGCTTTGTTTTCTTGTAAACGCATATCAACATTTCCTAAACGACGACGGATCAATGAATTACTTTTCTTGATCAAAATAGGAAGTTTATCCTCTGATTTTTTATTTGCAAACTTCCAAAATATCAACAGATTTTTAATCTTACGCAAAAGAATTTCTTTATAATAAGAAATTTTATAAGTCATTGGAGATAGGGAACAAAATAATCTTCTAGCCATAGTACCATGAAAAATAAAAGTTACTTTTCTTTTCTTCCTTTATAAAACTTTCTTTTTTCTTCATCTCTCCTACCAAAATGAGAAGAAGATTCTCTTCTTGGTCTTTCAGATCTTCTTGCAGAAGAGTCAGATTTCTTATCTTTTGCTTTAGATACCAGAGATCTTCCATTGGTCTTCTTTTTCGAAAAGAGTTGGAGAATGATTTCAGCTTCTTCGAAAGGAACCGTAACAAAAGAAAAATCTTCTAAAACACGAACATCATCAATCATTCTTCCTTTGATTCCTGTTTCTTCTTGGAGCATTTCCACAAGAGAACGAGGAGAATATCCTTGATTTCTTCAAAGAGCAATAAAAAGTCTGGTCGTTCCTGTTTGATCAAGAGAGATTTCTTCGATTTTTTTACATTCATCGGGAGTGAGTCCATCTTGATAATTCAATTTCAAAAGTGCAGAAATCACTTCTTCTGGAGTCCTATTCTCAAGGAGGGATTTTGCTAATGATAAATATTGTTGATACTTCTTTCCTCAAAGGACGGCATCAATATCATTTTTGAGTTTTTGCTTCCTTGCTTGGATAATTTCTTCGACACTTGGGATCGCACCTTTCTGAATATCGGTTTTCGTGACTCTCTGAATCAATAAAATTCTTCTATATTCTTGCGGAGTCACAAACGTAATCGCTTTTCCTGTTTTCCCGGCTCTTCCCGTTCTTCCTACTCTATGGATATAACTTTCGGTATCTTGAGGAAGGGAATAATTAATCACATGAGAGATATTATTCACATCGATTCCCCTCGCCGCAACATCTGTAGCAACCAGAATTTTTGTCTTTTTTTCTTTAAAATCTTTCAAGATTCTCTCCCTCTGTTTCTGTTGCACATCACCATGGAGTCCTTGACAAGGATATCACCTTTCTGAAAGTTTTGAAGCGACAAAATCGCAATCCAACTTTGTTTTGGTAAAAATAATACCATAAAAATCTGGCTCAATATCGATGATTCTACACAAAGCCTCAAATTTATCACTCTCACGAACCTCGAAATAAATCTGAGTCGTTTGAGTGGTCGTTAATTGCTCCGTTTTCACAGAAAGAAGCTCGTATTCTCCCATATATTTTTTCGCAACATTGAGAATCGGTTTCGGCATCGTCGCAGAAAAGAGAAGGACTTGTTTCTGCTTCGGAGTATTTTCAAAGATTTCCTCGATATCATCGATAAATCCCATATTGAGCATTTCATCTGCCTCATCGAGAATCAGCGTTTTTATCTGTTTCAAATTAATCACTCCATTATGCAAATGATCGATCATTCTTCCCGGAGTCGCCACGATGATATCCTCACCTTTTTTCAAAGCACGAAGCTGAATCGTGTAACTCTGTCCTCCGTAAATCGAAACGATATGCGCCTTTTTCTTCTTGTGCGATTGAAAAGAATTGAGTTCTTCCGTGATCTGAATCGCAAGTTCTCTGGTTGGAGTTAAAATCAGAAATTGAGGAGCATGGTTGGAATTTCTTTCTTGAGGAATAAATTTTTCCAAAATCGGAAGTCCAAAAGCCGCAGTTTTCCCGGTTCCCGTTGCTGCTTGTCCGATGATATTCCCCTGTCCTTGAAGCAAAACGGGAATCACTTTTTCTTGGATCGGAGAAGGTTTCTCGAATCCTTTTTCTTTCAAAGAAGCAAGAATTTCCTCGGAAAGTCCAAGATCTGCAAAAGTCGTATATTGAGCAGTATTTTCCGTAGTCATAACATTAAAAAAAGAGTAAAAGTCTGATTATTTTTTGTGGAATTGTTCGTTTTTTTATAATTCTCTTTATAGAGAAAAGGACTCTAAAAAACAAGTAGAAAAAAGAAAAAAAATACGAGGCAAGCTGTCGACACTACAAATCATCTGTATATTAACCTCTCCAATCACTTCGTGATTTCCCTCTCCTAAATTAGGAGAGAGGTAGAGTGAGGTTCTGTTGATTTTATGCACCTTTTTGTCCTCCTTTACTTAAAGGAGGTGGCTCGTAGAGCCGGAGGATTTTTAATCTAAAAAATCTCCCACCGCAAGCGGTCCCCCCTCTTTTGAAAAAGAGGGACAGAAAAACATAAAAAAACCGAGGCAAGCCGTCGGCCCTACAAATCAAACAATAAAAAATTTTCGCCTTTATTCCTCTTGCAAAAAAGACCATAATCGATACATTGAAAATGCATAAAAACTAGAAAATCTTTTTGGAAAATGGCCTTTTTGGTGTTACATGAAAAAAATAGGCATCTTGTATGTAAACTTTTATGTGACACCAAAAGGTTTTCTATTAGAGTTTTTATGCACCATACAAGGTGTCTTTTTTTGTATTTTAAGAGAAAATATCATGGCTGAAAAAGAGGCAAAAGCCAGAATTAAAATCAATAAAATGCTTGAAGAATCATGATGGAGATTTTTCGATGAATGAGAGAAAAAAGCGACTATTTCATTAGAAACTTATACTCAAAAAGATTTATGAGATGATTTTGAACATGTGAAACAAGGTTTTATTGATTATCTCTTACTTGATGAAAAAGGATTCCCTATTTGTGTATTAGAAGCTAAAAGAGAGAAAGATAATAATGGACAGGTGGTAGATCCTCTTATTTGAAAAGAACAGGCAAGACAATATGCTCATGCTCAAAAATGTAGATTTATCATTTTATCAAATGGAAATATTCATTATTTTCGAGATGAAGAAAAAGGCAATCCAACCAGAATATCTCATTTTCCAACACTTGAAACCTTAGAAAATTTGGGAGCATTTAAACCTGAACCTAAAAAAATTACTGAAGAAATTGTTGATATCGATTATATTGTCAGAAGTCAAAACCCTCATTATGATGAAGATCCTAATTGGAAAGATGAATCAAAAAGAGGAGAATATTTAAAAGAAAGAGGATATAGATTATTAAGACAGTATCAATTAGAAGCGGTAAAATCTGTACAAAAAGCAGTTAGTGAATGAAAAAATAGATTTCTTTGGGAAATGGCGACTTGAACTTGAAAAACTTTAACCTCTGCAGCTTTGATTAAATTGTTTCTTAAGTCATGACAAGCACAAAGAGTTCTTTTTTTAGTGGATAGATTAGAACTTGAAGAACAAGCAAAGAAAGCTTTTAGAGCTTATCTCTGAAATGATTATCAGACTGTCGTTTATAAAGAAAATAGAGATGATTGGAGAAAGGCGGAAATCGTTGTAACGACGATTCAATCCATTGCTCATAATAATAAATATTTAAGATGTTTTTCTCCTTCTGATTTTGATTTAGTAATCTCTGATGAGGCTCATAGAAGTATCAGTGGTTCCAATAGAGCTATTTTTGAATATTTCCCTTGTTATAAATTATGACTAACAGCAACTCCTAAAGACTATTTGAAGAACTTAGATAAAAAGAAAATGTCTGAAGAAGATCCAAGACAAATTGAGAAAAGACAATTACTTTCTACGTATGCGACATTTGGATGTGAAAGTTGAGAACCGACCTTCAGATATTCATTATTAGATTGAGTAAAAGAGGGATTTTTGGTAAATCCTATTACTTTAGATTGTAGAACGGAGATTACAACTCAGCTTCTTTCTGAGGAAGGATATGCAGTTCAACAAGACACCGAAAATGGAGAGGAAGAAGTAATTTATCATGGGAAAAATTTTGAAAAGAACTTTTTTTCAGAAGAAACGAATAGAAGTTTTTGTAAGGTCTTTTTAGAAAATGCGGAAAGAGATCCTATCTCATGAGAGATTGGTAAAACCATCTTTTTCTGTGTATCAAGGAAACATGCTACAAAAATTACTCAAATCTTAAATGAAATGGCTCATGAAATGTTCCCTTGAAAATATAATTCAGATTTCGCTATTCAAATAACCTCAGATATTCCAACAGCTCAACAATGAACGATCAATTTTGCCAATGATAATCTCAATGGACATAGTAGATTCTTAGAATGATATTTATCAAGTAAAGCAAGAGTTTGTGTAACGGTTTGAATGATGACTACTTGATATGATTGTCAGAATATTTTGAATTTATGCCTTGCGAGGCCCATTTTTTCTCCTTCTGATTTTGTGCAAATAAAAGGAAGAGGGACAAGGACTTATACTTTTCATTATGAGTATAAAAAGGGATCCGAAGTTTTTCAAAAAGACGTGAAAAAAGTCTGATTTAAACTTTTTGATTTTTTTGCTAACTGTGAATATTTTGAAGAAAAATATCCTTATGATGCAGTATTAAAATTACCAAAACCTTGACCAGCAAAATGAGATTCTCCAGAAGTTCCTCAAAATCCAACTCGTCCCAATACTACAAGTATTTTTACTCCTGATCCGATTAAAATAGTCGAAACCTTTGTTATTGGAGAGAATGGAATGAGAATTGATAGAGAGCTTTATACTTCATGATTTGAAAAAACCGTTAAAGATCATTTTCAGACTTCTAAAGAATTTGAAACAATGGTACATAATGGAGATTATGGGCAAATGGAACAGTATGTAAAAGCAAATATTTTTGATAAACCTGATGATTATTTCAATCTCGCAAATCTTAGAGAATGATACAAAGGGAAAACAGATCGCAGATTAGGACTTTCTGAAATTTTACAGTTTATTTTTGGAGAAATTGATCATTTTAAAACGAAAAATGAGATCGCCGATGAAGAATTTGATAAATTTATAGGTAAAAATCCCTCTATTGAACAAGATAAATTTTATGATGTAAAAGAGTTCTTCAAAGGATATCTAGTAAATGAAATGTTTAGAACGAACATCAATAATAAACAATTTAAGGAATATGCAGATCAGCCAGAAATCTTCAATATCTTCAAAAGACTCGGAATAAATACCATGACAAATTTAGTAGAATATATCAAGGATAATGTCAATTTAAAAAACTTTTATTAGTAAATTTCCCTCTTTTTAAAGAGGGGGGACCGCTTGCGGTGGGAGATTTTAAAATCCTCAGTCCTTCGGACAGCTCCTTTAAAAAGGAGCAAAACAATGATTCAAAATCAGATTTTTAATCTTTTATTCTATCTAATGCTAAATTCAGAAATTAAAAGGAAAATTGATAATGCAAGAGATATTCTTGTATGAAAAATTCCTGTTCCATCTCAGCAAATTGAACAGATAACAATTGCTCTGATTTACAAGTTTATGTCCGATATTGATTTACAAGATAAAGAGCTTTGATGAGAAGGATTTTTTCAATGAGAATTTGAAAAATATAGTTGGAACAACATTATGGATAGAAAAATCTGAGGACAAGAGAGGTTAAATCTCTACAGTGAATGATTGGATAAAATGGGGACTAATCCGCATTTGCCACAAATGTTTCGTGATATTTTCAGAAATGCATATCTTCCTTTCAAAGACCCATCAACTTTGGATATGTTTTTGAAACAAATTGATGAATTTAGTTATGACCATAGTGAAAATTTAGGAGATGCTTTTGAATATCTGCTTTCAACAGCATGAAGTCAATGAGATGCAGGACAATTCCGTACTCCAAGACATATCATTGATTTTATCGTTTCAATCGTTCAACCACAATTAATGGATACGGTATTAGACCCAGCCTGTGGAACAGCTTGATTCTTGATTAGTGCATATAAGTATATCATGAATCAAAATAAGGACAAAGTAGCATGAGATAAACTTAGTCTAACACAGAAAAAAGAACTCACTCAGCATTTTGTTTGATATGATATTAGTTATGAAATGGTGAGATTGTCTTTGGTAAATATGTATCTCCACAATTTCTGAGACCCAAAGATTTTTGAATATGATACTTTGAGTAATGATGATAGATGGGATGATAGATTTGACTGTATTTTGGCAAATCCGCCTTTCATGACTCCGAAAGGATGAATTCAGCCTCATAATAGATTTAGCATCAAAGCAAGTAAATCAGAAGTTCTTTTTGTTGATTATATGATAGAACATTTAAATCCACATGGAAAAGCCTGAATCGTAGTTCCTGAAGGAATTATTTTTCAGTGAGCAAATGCTTACAAAGATTTGAGAAAGAAAATGATAAAAGAAAATTTTCTTTGGGCTGTCGTTAGTTTGCCTGCATGAGTTTTTCAGCCTTATAGTTGAGTAAAAACTTCAATTCTCCTTTTTGACCAAGAATTAGCGAAAAAGACAGACAAGATTCTTTTTGTGAAAGTTCAAAATGATGGATTTGATTTGTGAGCACAGAGAAGACCAAGCAATAAAAACGATTTACCAAAAGCCACAGAAATACTTCTACAATACAAAAAAGATTTATTAGCTTGAAATGAAATCAATTTACCAGATTCAGAAATGACTTTGTTGGTAACAAAAGAAAAAATAGAAGAAAATTCTGAATTTAATTTGAGTATGGATAGATATAGAGATTGAAATACTATTCAAAACTCTGATTATGAACAATTTGATATAAGTGAAATTGCAGAATTTAAAAGATGAGCATCAATTACAAGGAAGGATGTAGTTCCATGAAATATTCCAGTAATTGCTTGATGAAAAGAGCCATCGTGCTATCATAATGAATATAATCGTGATTGAGAAACTATAACGGTAAGCGGTTCATGAGCGAGTGCTTGATTTATAAATTATTTCACAACTCCTATATTTGCATCAGACTGCTTTACGATAAAACCAAAAGATTTAAATCAGTGTTCAACAAAATACTTGTTTTATATGCTAAAATGAAAGCAAGATATAATTCAATCATTTCAACAATGAGTAGGAATTCCACATGTTTCTCCAAAAGATTTTGATTCTTTTAAGATTCCACTTCCATCGCTTGAAGTTCAAGAAAAAATCGTAGCAGAATTAGATGGTTATCAGAAAGTGATAGATTGAGCAAAAATGATAGTGGACAACTATAAACCTACGATAAAAATCAATCCAGATTGGGAGATGGTTAAGATAGGTGAAATTTGTCAAATTGAAAGGTGAGCTTCTCCAAGACCTATTGATGCATACATTACAGAAGATACAAATTGATTAAATTGGGTGAAGATATGAGATACTAAATGAGTAACAAAAATAATAAACTCAACGAAAGAAAAAATAACACCAGAATGAGCTAAAAAATCAAGAAAAGTATTTGTATGAGATTTTATATTATCTAATTCTATGAGCTTTGGTCGTCCATATATTATGTGAACAGAATGATATGTTCACGATGGTCGGTTAATTCTAAGAAATGATGATAATAAGATAACAAAAGACTTTCTTTATTATATTTTATCAAGTGCTAATACATATAATCAGTTTGAGCAGTTGGCGACTTGATGAGTTGTAAAAAATCTAAATTCTGATTTGGTAAAACAAGTTAATATTCCACTTCCATCATTAGAAGAGCAGAATCAAATCGTCGCAGAGATAGAGAAAGAAGAAGCGATGGTTGAGAGTGCTAAGCAGTTGATTGAAGTCTTTGAAAAGAAAATCAAAGATAGTATTGATGAGATTTGGGGAAAGTAGTTTAGAATTTGTGTATTTGGATAATGGATGAAAGTTTAATCTATGAATTACAGAGTTATTTACCAATTAAATTAGAAGACCCAAGTATTTCTGATTATATTTCTTATCATATTCAAGAATTATCTAAATCAATTGAAAATAACATTGATTCATGAATTTTTCTCCATACTCATATCATTTATATGACTTTTATTTATATTCAACTACTTAGAATATCAGAAAATAAGCAAGAAGAATTCAGATATTCATGGATTTGATTACCAACAGATGAAAAAACTTTTTTAAAAAATAATAAATCTCCTTTTTCATTCTCAAAAATAAATGAAAAAACTGTTTTTAGATTTTTCCGTTTAATCAATTTTGATGATGCTACTATATGAGAATTAAAAAAATGTATAGACGAAAGAAATGAATTATTTCATGCAACCTGAAAGAAGATCATAGACTTAGAGCAAAAAATTGATGAATACCTGAAAAATATGGAAAAGGTCAAAAATAAATCCTCAGATTTTTTTGTGGATTTATTTACAAGATTCGAACAAGATAATTCTGATTTACTTGAAGAATGATACGAAATAATTCCAGATGATTTAGAACTTAATCTTTATATTCCATATTTCTTTTCTGAAATTGAATTAAGGTATATATGTACAACAGTTGACGATAAAGTTACCAACGCAATTAAATCGGATTTGTGATTCGATGAATAATTTCATTATTTTATACCACAACCAATAATTAAAAAAGAATCAATCAGAATAGGACGAGGCAAGCCATCGTCTCTACAGACCACATGATAAAAATTCAGATTTTTCATTTTTTTGATCATTTTCCTCCTAAAAAACTTGATTTTGGTAAGTTTTTCTTTATACTATAGGTGAAAAAGTTTGAGGGGTTCGTCCCCATCTCGGACGCTTGATCTGGTATCAAGCTTTTTCTTTTTAAAGAAAATTATTCATCATTATCAACATAATTTTTATATCCCGTAATATTCCAAGCAGGGATTACAGATTTAAATTCTCCATATTCAAACCCCTGAACATATCTCACTACTACTTTGATTCTGATTTTTTCTAATTTTGTTTTCACAACAGCAACAAATCAAAAATATTCCACAAATCTTTTTTCTGTGGTTTTAATCCCGTTCTTCTTGATAGTGATTAGTTCTTCTTCGGTTTTATACTCTTGATAAAAATTTGATCTTTTGATCACATCTTCTACAAACAAAAAACATCAATATCTAATTTTTTGTTCCTCTTTGGATCTGTAATGTCTTTTGACATCTTTATAACTTAAATGAGAAAATCCTTCATTAGTAAATTTGATTTTTAGATTGAGAGCTGGACAAAATATTCTTTCTTGTGATAATTTATTAAATTTATTCATCGCATTATTTCTGATCTGTTCAAACTCCATACTATTCATTAAGATCTTAAAACTTTTTGTATAGTATTATTCTTTTTTGAAAAATCAATCTTAAAAACGATAAGAGATCGAGACAAGCCGTCGACACTACAAATCATTTGTGTATTTTTTGCTCCTTTGCAAAGGAGCTGTCACGAAGTGACTGAGGATTTTTAAAGAAAATAAAAATTTCCTCGATTTCGCTGTATTTCCTTTCGAAAAAGGGGGACATTATCAGTATTTTTACTAGTAAACTTTTTTCATATTATGATAAATTATTTTTTGTAAACTACTGTTTAACAATTTTTACAAAATTACAAAATCATTAAATAGAAAAAATCTGACTCTCCATGAAAGATCATCTCATATTGAAGAATCAGATTTTTTTCTATTCACTTTTTTATTTTCTTTCTGTAAACCAAGCTCATCGTTCTAAAGCTTCAAATCCTCATTTTCTGTCAAAGACTTTTAAATACTCTGTATCATGTTCATGAGGATTATTTTTTGAGAAAGTGATAGGAGTGTTTGGTTCTACTTCGAGCACTTCCATGAACATTCTATACACTTGATCTGGTTGTTCTTTGAAAATAAGTTTCGCATAAGGATCAAGTTCTTCATTAAATTTAAAACGAATAAAGTAGACAGATGTTTCCTTAAAATGAGGCACTCGATATTCTAAGAAATCAGACTTTTCTTTTTCATTAAAATGCATTGCATCAAGTTTGGTATTGAGGAAGAAATCTACATCTTCTCAAGCCACGAATCGTCAAGTCCAAGTATTTTGATAATTCGGAGCAGTAGAAGAATAATAAAGATAAGGATAAACCTGATTTCCAACTTTGATATTACTATTTTCGTCGGATATAAAATTCCATGTAGTTCCTTTTGAAAAATAAGGTTCAAGATGAGTAAATTCAGCTCACTCAGCTAATTGTACTGTTAGACTATTTTCTCTCTGTTCAGGATCATATACATATACTACAGGTTTTCAAAGTCCCTCAGTAGTTTCTTCCCATACCACTCCATTGGCTGGCTGTAAAATATAGTAATGATCCTCAATAGCTGGAATTAATTTATATAACGGAAGATTTCTTTGTGTAAGTTGATATTTACATGAGTCAATAGTTTTGTCTTGATTATAACATTCGTAAGGAAGCTCATAATGAGGAGCTTGAACAATACCATATTTTTTATCTCAATAATTAACGTAATTATAAAGAGGAATTACTTCATTCGATGTACAATGAGCATCTGTTTTTTGAATTCCAAAATAACATGTTAATTTTTGAGTAAGAGCCAAATCTGTAACATTCTTATAGTTGTCAGTTTTAACAGACTCCGTAGAATAATAGATTCATACATAATTATTGTAGACGTCATCACTAAAGAGATTTGTATTTTCATATTCAAAGAAGACTCCTGGATATTGAGAAAATGAAACAAGATAACTTTCTTGTAATTTTTGAGTTTTTTTGATATGTTGAGTAATATCTCTTTCTGCCTCTTGATAAGAATCATAAGCTCCATAAGTTTCTTCAAATACTCATCAGATTCCTGAATTGCTATTATCATTTAGATAATATTTTTCTCCAAAGAAAGTCATACTTTGTGGAACATTAAATTTATCCCAATCAATAGCATTCTGGCTAATAAACATTTGATCATGTAAATCAACAGTAACTTTCTCATTATTGATAGTATGTTGTACGGTAAATCGTATTCCCATGTCTGAAGTCCAAGTTGCAATAATTCATAATTTTTCATTGAGAAGAAAGAAACGATGAGAATCTTCTGGACGAGTTCCTTCTTCTTCATGTTCCCATACTGTATTTTCTTTTCCAAAAATCCAATTATGATATTGATATGCTAGGAATTGTATATTTGCATGCCAACATTTATACCCAGGATAACAAGGAGATCATGCTTGAATACTATCATAATATTCTCCAAAGATTTCTTTTATCATCTTTGTAGAAATTTCTACTTCATCAAGATATTTTGCACTCGTAGTTAATAAAGTTTTTAGATCATTTATTTCCTTTTGGGAAAGCAAATGCATTTGAGAAAATAAATACAAAGTAGCTTCAATATTAGGATTACTATCAGAAGTATTAGGGAATGCAATTGAATCAAAGATTTTGGAATTTTTGGTAATATTTGCTTTTCTTTCTGTTGGATCGTCTTCATCATCTTCTTCAGTTGTGGTAGTATTTGAAACATTTGAAGTTTTTGAAGACTCTGAAGTATTTGAAGAACTATTATCTTCTAAAAGAATATCAAAAGGATTCGTTACAGAAGTTTCAGAAACTGTTGTTTCTGGTTTACTAATTTTTGAAGCCTTTTGAAGCATCTCCATAATATCACCTCTTTTTTCAATATGCTGTGGATTATAAATAGAAACAATCACTCCCTCTTGTTTTAATTTTATAAGATGATCTTCATAATATGGATTAGCACCATCATATCTATCTCATCGCAAAACTCTTGAAAGTAAAGTTCAGAATTCTGCTCTTGTAACAGTATCATAAGGTCTAAAATAACTTAAAGTTCCTCCATTTCCATCTTGTCCCATAATTCCCATTTGACAAATGGTTACCATTCGATCCTGCAAATCCCCTCAGATTTTTCCATCTTTGAAATTACAATTTTTTGAATAATCTCTAGAAATATTATTCGCATAATATTCTACAAATTGTCCTACCATTTTTGCCATTTCAGATCTTTTTACATTACCATTCATATTGGCACTTTCAATTGTTGGCATCGTAGTAATTCTTTTACTGTACGCCCATTCATAAGCATTTTCTCGATCGTAGCTGTATCAAAAGACACTTCCTAATCATAGAGTAACCAGCACGATTCATAGAATACAACTCTTCTTCATCTCTATCATTTAAAAAAAATAAAATCATTATTCTCCCATTAAAATAATAAATTTTCATCGTTTGTCAACAGTTTTTCATTTATTACGGACAATTTCTTTATTCCAAAACTTCCTCACTAATAATGTTTTGAGAATACTCTAAAACTTTTTCTTGAAGAAGCTCTTGATTTTGGATAGCGAATCACTATCCTATTCTTTAGGAAATTTTGATTTTTTTCAGATTTCTTTTGACTTTTTCAATGGATTAGCCCCTATTGATGATGAGTCACTATATTTTTATTTTTTAATCTTATGCAAATGGCTGAAAAGAAAATTGCAGGTCTTCAAAGACATGATCGTGATACAGGTTCTCCTGAAGCACAAATTCAAATCTTAACTGCACAAATTACAGCACTTCAAGAACATGTTGCTCAGAATAAAAAGGATTTTGATGCGAAAAGATCTTTGTTACAAAAAGTAGCAAAAAGAAGAAAACTCTTAAAGTATTTGAAAGAAAGTAATTTGGAAGCTTATACAGAAGTATCAAACAAAACAGGATTGAAATGTTAATTATTAATTAATTTTCAGTCAAATTTCTTTTTATTTCTTAACTATTTTATTTATGGCAACTAAAAAAGCGACTTCAGAACTTACAATCCCTGTTATCAAAGAAGGTGTGAAAGTTAAAGGAGTAATCCTTAAAGAAATTGAAAACGGAGTGCTTGTTGATTGTGAGAATGGAGCTTTTACAGGAGTTTTGCTTTCAAAAGAAGTAAAGGAACTTAGAAGATCAAAAGTAGATCTTGCTCCTGGAACAGAATTAGAAGTTGAAATCATTAATCCTTCTATCAGACATGAAGATGGATATTACATTGTATCTGTTACAAGATTATTACAATACGATGTATGGAAATCTATTATTTCAGAATTCGAAAAAGATACAATCATTACGGTTGTTCCTACAGAAGCAAATCTTGGAGGACTTATCGTTGATATGCAAGGTATCAAAGGATTTATTCCTCTTTCACAATTGGCTCCTATCCACTATCCAAGAGTTGAAGACGGAGATCAAGAAGCTATCTTCAATAAATTACTTGAACTTATCGATCAAGAGATCAAAGTAAGAGTTATCAATATCGATGAAGATGAAAAAAGAATTATCCTTTCTGAAAGAGAAGCTCTCAAAGAAGAAAGAGAAAAAGTATTATCTGAACTCGAAGTTGGAAAAGTATTTGATGGAGTTGTATCTGGAGTTTCTTCTTACGGACTTTTCGTTACTATCGGAGGAACTGTTGAAGGACTTGTTCATATCTCAGAAATTACGTATGGACACGTTAATAATATTGATCAACTCGGAAAAATCGGAGACAAAATGCAAGTTAAGGTTATCGGACTTGAAAATGGAAAAATCTCTCTTTCTGCAAAACAATTGAAAGAAGATCCATGGGAAGCTCTTCCAAAGAAAGTGAAAGTTGGAGATGTTTTCGAAGGAAAAGTTATCAGATTTGTACCTTATGGAGTATTCGTAAGAGTATTTGACGATATCAATGGACTTGTACACCTTAGCGAACTTTCTCAAAAATCAGTAAATAATCCAAATGAAGTTGTAAAACTTGGACAATCTGTGAAAGTTAAATTGATTCTTCTTGATCCAAAGAACAGAAAAATCGGACTTTCTATGAAAGATTTGGATGAAAATGCTGAATCTTCAGAGAAAAAAGAAGAACCAGCAAAAGAAGAAAAAGCTGAATAATACAGAAAAAAGACGGAATTTCTTCGGAGAATCTGTCTTTTTTTATTATCAATATAAAACTATATCATTTTTTCACAAAAAGAGAAATAAAATACTCTAAAGAAAAATAGGATTCTTTGCATAAACTTGCTTTTTAGGATATAATGGAAAAAGATTTTATATCTCTTTAAATCTTTATGCCAGGAACTTCTTTAAATATCGTCTATGATACCAATTATACCGCTATTATTCCCAATGGAGGTATGGTTTCATATACTCTTCCTCCAAAGAAAGTCTGATTTTTAGACTCTCTTTTTTGAAGTTCAAAAACCACTCAAACTCCACAAAATACCGATTCTAATACATCAAATACTCAAACTTCAGAAGAGAAAAAAGAACCCAAAAAACAAAAGGGAATTTTTGATGATTTATTAGGAAGTCTTTTTGGAAGTTCACAAACAACAAAGAAAAAAACTAAGAAAGAAAGTGACAAAAATAAAGAAGGAGAAAAATCTGAATGAACTCCTGAAGATCCACAAAAAGCAGAAGCGAAAGCCAAAAAAAGGAAGACTTTGAAAGATAAAGTAAAAGGATTACTCGAAATACCAGATGATGAATATTCCGATAAACTTCTCACTTCTGATGTCAGAAAATTTTTGAAAGATGCTGAAGACAATTATACCAAAACCATTACGGATTTTAAAACTCATATGGCACCTTCCTATTGGAAAGCTGACACAACATCTATTAATGTTTCAGGAATTTTAGGAAAATGTTATTATACTGCAAGTTATCCAACCTATATGGATACCCTTTGGACAAGAGACATTCTGGCTTTACATTCTAAACGAGATTGGTCTTTTTTTCTCTATCCAGAAGATGATACGGAAATTCAAGGAGTCTTGAAAAAGAAAACCACTCAACTCAGAGCAGAACTCTCAGACGCAATGCAAAAAGGGATCACCGTTGATAAAGAAATGGAACAACAATATAAAGATATCGAAATGATTAGAGACAAATTATCTACGAAAGAAGAAAGATATTTTGAGCTTTCTAATTATTTTACGGTTTATGAAAATACCGATACCGCACTCCACGAAACAAGTAAAAAATATGAACAGAAAATAGGAGGATTTGGAGTGAGAGTAAAAGCTGCTAATCATAGAATGGATGAAGGTTTTACTTCCACACTTCCTCTTGCTATTGATGATCTAGGGATTTCAAGAAGTTCAGTAACCACTTCTTTAGCAGGAAGCTTTCCTTTTATTTCAAATGATCTCGTAAGTCCAACAGGAATTCTTTACGGAGTGAATATGCATACGGGAGGATTGGTAATTTTCGATAGATTCAATTCAAAATTACCTAATATGAATAGTGTTATTCTTGCCACATCCGGAGCCGGAAAATCTTTTACCGTAAAACTTGAAATTTTAAGATACCTTTTGAATGGAGTGGATATTATCGTGATCGATCCAGAAAACGAATATAAGCAACTTGTAGATGTCGTTTGAGGAACCTATGTAAATATTGCAACCAATTCTCAGCAATGTATCAATCCATTCGATATCCCTCCAAAAATTGGAGATGTAGAATATGGAAAGTGAGACCTTTTGAGAAGCCAAATCATGAACCTTATCGGACTCATCCAAATTATGATCGGAGGAACAACTCCAGAAGAAGAAGCACTCCTCGATAAAGCTTTACAAAATACCTATGCTTTAAAAGGATTCTCTCTTGAAGAGGAAGAATATGAGGGGAAACAACCTCCAATTATGGAAGATCTCATGAATACTCTTGAAGGAATGGATGGAGGAGATAAAATGAGTTTAAAAATCAGTAAATATGTAAACGGAACATTTGGAAAACTTTTCAATAATTATACCAATGTAGATATTGGAAATAGTCTAACGGTTTTCAGTATTAGAGACTTGGAAGATGCATTAAAAACTCCTGCAATGTTTAATGTCCTTAATTTTATCTGGACAAAGGTAAGATCTCAAAAAAAACAAAGACTTCTCATCTGTGATGAAGCCTGGATTCTTTTACAAAATAAAACTTCTGCAAGTTTTCTCTTTGGATTGATCAAAAGAGCGAGAAAATACGGACTTGGAATTACTACGATTTCACAGGATATTGAAGACTTCGTGAAAAGTGAATTTGGGAAACCAATTATTTCAAACTCCTCTTTTCAGATTCTTCTCAAACAATCTACAACTTCCATAAAATCCTTAAATGGACTACTTGGACTTTCAGAAGCAGAACAACAAAGGCTCATTTCATGAGGAGTAGGAGAAGGACTTATTTTTGCTGGGAATAAACATATTGCCGTAAAAATTACTGCTTCCCCAAGTGAAATCAACTTTATCACAACCGATGTAAAGAAAGAAGATTAGTCAGACTTTTATCCTTTTTATTTCTTAAAACAGAATCCTATGGAGAGTAAGAATCACAATCAAAAGCTCACCATCACTGCTATTGCAGGGATTTTGTTTTTTTCGCATTTTATCAGAAAAGCTCCTCTGTACCTCAATGAAACTACTGAAAATAAGGATTTTCTCGATCATTATCTCAAAATAGGAGAAATAAATCTGATCATTCTCATAGGATGCCTTTTTTTTCGAGGAATCAATTTTTTCCTAAAAAGCGATATTCTAAGCTATATTTCGAATTTTCTTTCTCGAGTTATCATCGTATTTTCGTTATTTTCCCTTCTCTTTGCCATAGGAGGCTACAAAATCAATTTTACCCCCAATACAAACATCCAACCTGAGACAATCTTACAATGGTATCTTCCAAACAATGCTTTCAAATACTGGTTTCAGGAAACTAACTATGAAAAGCCTTCTCGACGAATTAAAGAAAGTATTTTACGATGGCACATTCTCCTCTTTGTACGACTTTTTTTAGGACAAACTCTTGGTTTTATCCTTCTTTGAGCTTTTATCATCAGACTTTTATTTCTTTGTTTTCACATTGATCTTATTCCAAATGAATTAAAAATCGATCTCAATCAAACATTTCTAAAATATCCTCAAGAACTTTTCGCTTATTGTTTCCAACGATTTCATAAAAAAAAAGAGGAAGAATCTGAACAAGAATATCTCTTACAGAAAAAACTCTCGTATCAATCATGAATCCCAAAGAATACAAAAACCTTTTTGCTACGAACCTTGATTTGTATGATCCCTATAGGAATCTTCCTGCTTGGAGTGAATTTCTCTGATACGGGATTTCGATTATTTCTTAGAATAACAATGTTTAGTCTTTTTTATTTCTGATGAATCGTTTTCTTACGATATCATCACCATCTTACCGGAACTTTTCCTCCTTTACCTCTAGGTAACAACCTTTTTATTTGAGAACCTCTACAACCATGAAATTCTGAACAAGAATCCTAAAAAAAATCTTTTTCTCTCTTACCACCCTTATGCTACTCTTTCCTATAGGGATAGGAAACCTCAGTCTTGCAAATGGTGCCTTAAATGGGAACTTTAAGGAAGAACTTGAAGCCTCAACAGAAGGACTGAACTTGCAAATTTTTTCATCAAAAAAATGAACAGAATGATTTTCAGAAACGATGTTAAAAATTTTAGATATCGTTCAACCTATCATTCTCTCTGTAGGAGTTTTAATAGCTTTTATCGGAGCCTATAAAATTATGAGTTCTGAAGATCCAGAAAAAATAAAATCATGAGGATTAATGGTTGCAATTGGTGTCATCGGAATTATTATTATCGTCAGTGCAAATTTTATTGGGAATACCCTCGTATATGATGTGATCGTAGGATGAAGTACCAAAGAAAGCCTTAATGGAATTTGAATGGCAACCAATCTTTATGAGAAATTACTCTTACCTTTTTTGAAAGTTGCAATGTATCTCTCTATGGGATTTCTCTTCTTTATACTTGCTGCTCGTGTATTCAGTTTTCTTACCTCTCATGATGAGGGAGTAAAAGCAAAAGCCGGGGGAATGATTCTTTGGGCAACGATTGGAATCGCGATTATTATGCTCGCAAAAGAAGCAGTAACAGCAATTTTCTGACAAAGGAAGGAAGTTTTAAAGGAAGGAGCATCAAATCTTTGAGATATGGGGAATCCACTATTTAAGCAAGATTTACAAAGCACTCTCCCTCTTGCATATACCATTATCAATCGGGTTATGGGACTTACATCTTTAGCAGTATTAATTATGATCATCGTTCAAACAATTATGATACTTACCAAACCAGATGATCCTGAACTTGTCTCAAAAATCAAAAAAACAATTATTTATATTTTCGTCGGAGTTATTATTATCGGAGCAGGATACCTCATTTCAAATGTACTCCTCATCGATGGTCAAAACGGAGATCTTACAAATTAAAAAAGAGCCATTTGGCTCTTTTTTGGTACTTGTAGAATTAATTAAAAATCTTCATTCATTTTCACATAATATGCTTTCTCATGACCACATAAAGGACATTCTTTTGGAGGTTCTTTTCCTTTCCAAACATATCCACATTTTGTACAAGTTCGGAAAATTGCTTCATCTCTCTGATAAAAAGTATCACTCTTTACTAAATTATATAATTGTCTATATCTTTCTTCATGATGTTTTTCAGCAACCATAATTGCTCTAATTTTATTTGCGAATTGAGGATATCCTTCTTCATCAGCAACTCTTGCAAATTCTGCATAAAGTTTTGTTCGTTCTTCATTTTCTCCATTAATCGCTGTATCAAGATTAGTCAAGGTATCTCCAAACTTAACCATCGTAGTAGTTTCGACATCAATAGATGGCATTTCTACCCCTTCAGTTCTTACGAATTCTTGCATCATTTTGAAGAACCATTCAGCATGTTCTTTTTCCTGTTCTGCAGTTTCTAAGAAAACATTTGCAATTTGAAGATATCCAGCTTTTTTTGCTACACTTGCATAAATAGTATAACGATTTCTTGCTTGTGATTCTCCCACAAAAGCTTTTGCTAAATTTGATAATGTTTGTTTCATCTTTATAGAAAGAAAAAATAAAAACACTTACAAAATAAAGAAAAAAAATCTGAATGCAAACTAAAGTTGATTTTTTCTTTCAGATTCTTTATATTATTCTTGTTTTATCCAAAAAAAGAACTATGATAGAAAAAACACTTATCATCTGAGGAGGACCTGCAGGATTAACTGCTGGAATTTATACCGCAAGAGCTTGAATGAATCCTCTTCTTTTTGAAGGATTTATGGCAGAATGAGTAGCTCCAGGAGGGCTTTTAACCATGACAAGCCAGGTGGAAAATTTTCCCTGATTTCCCGGATGAATTCGTGGGGGGCAATTAATGCAACAAATGAAAGAACAAGCTCTTCAACAAGGAGTAAGAATTGTAACAGAAACCGTCCAATCCATAGATTTTTCTCAAAATCCCTTCAGAATTTCTACAGGAAAAGAAGATTTTTTCGCACAAAGTGTTATTATTGCAACAGGAGCCAAACCAAAATTATTACACATTCCAGGAGAGAAAATGTTTTGGCAAAGAGGAATCAGCACCTGTGCAGTTTGCGATGGAAATTCTCCTCTTTATAAAAATCACAAAGTGGCTATTATCGGATGAGGAGACGAAGCAATGGAAGAAGCTCTTTTTATGAGCAATCTTGCAAAAGAAGTCCAGATTATCACAAAAAAAACTACTCTTACCGCCACAAAAACACTCCAAGAAAGAGTACAAAAGACTAAAAATATCTCCATCAAATTTCATACAGAACTTCTTGAAGCTAAAGGAGAAAAAGTTTTAAAAAGTCTGATTCTCAAAGATATCATTACAGGAAACGAAGTTGAGGAGGACTTCCAAGGAATATTTTATGCTTTAGGAAGAAATCCGAATTCTTCTCTCTTTTTAAATCAAATCGAAACCGATAATGAAGGATATATCGTTATTCATGGGAAAGGAGAAACTTCAAAAAAAGGAATTTTTGCAGCAGGAGAAGTCTGCGATTTTACCTATCAACAAGCAATAACTTCAGCAGCACAATGATGTCAAGCAGCTTTCGGGGTAATCGAATACTTCCAAGAAATTTGACAAGAGTAAGTTTTTTCTCTATAATTAGAAAGAATTTATTTCTTTCAAAGATACAATGAGAAGAAAATTTTGAATCTTATTAGGAATAATCTTTTGACTTGGGATCACTATTCCGAATACACTTTTTGCATACGATCATCTTTTGAATTGTGTATGGGGAGAAGAATCTTGTAATGAAAATTTTTACAAAAAATTTATTGATTTTTTTGAAGAATTTCAAGACAGATACGATCTCAGTGATGGAGAAGTAAAAAGTCTTTTTTCTGATGATCAAATTCAAGAAATTGTGAAAGCATTAGAGAAAAAAGATGCAAAAAAAGCTGAGGTTTTCCACATATTTGATCTTATCAATGACATTCATTCCCTTAATAACTGGGAATTTAATGCCTTAACAGAACACGATAACTATGATAAAATTCTTGCTTACATAGAAGATATTGAAGATTCTGTTGATAATCCTGTAGATTTTAAAGCATATAATTATGAAGCTCGTAATTGTAAAATATACAGAATTACCTATCTTCCAAATCAAAAAGCCTATGTATCTCCTGATTTCAAAAAAACAGAATACTTTGTATCAAGTAAACACCTCGAAAGATACATTGAAACCAAGAATCCTGGAACTTGTAAAATTATTCAAAATTTTACTCTGAATACCACCTTTGATAACCAAGGATCAATTCGTTTCGTTGCACCAAATGGAAAAATCTATTTTCTAAAAAAATTAGGAGATCAACGATATACTGAGGAGATGGCAACAATTGATTACTATGACTCTCTCAATATGTTAAAATCCTACTTAAGAGTCAATAATCCACAAATTAGTTTATAATATTTTCTTCATTAGAAAGACAGCATCTCTGCTGTTTTTTTTTACGAAAATAAAAATAAAGAACCTAAGCTCTCCATTCTTCTGGAGCGAGTGACGGGACTCGAACCCGCAACAGTCTGCTTGGAAGGCAGATACTCTAGCCAATTGAGTTACACTCGCATTCATTTACATCTCTCTTATATTTTTTCCGAAAGGAATTTCAAGAGATTTTTCACTTTTTTTATTTTTTTCTTTTCATCTGGGCGTGGCTGGGCTCGAACCAGCGACCTTTAGGTTTTTCACGCTCAAATAGCCTACCAAAAATCGTAAGTAATCAATTTTCAACTAGCTATATATTTGACTGATGAGATTATAAATAACCAAACATCAATTTCAACCCTTTTTTGAGTGAGCCATTTTATCAAGCCAGAATTACCCCTTTTCAACTACCAACACTCAAAAAAGTTTTAGGGATAGATTTTCAGATACCCCTTTAAACTTTCGGAAATCATAGTTTCACACCACCCCACTATTTTTAAAAGAAAAACCCTGATGAAAACCAGGGTTTATATTCTTTTTTAATTAATTCTAAGCAAATAAATTTTTATGCCTTTCTTCTAAATTAGAAGCTAATACATGGCAATATCATTCAGTAGTACTCAGATTAGAATGTCATAAAAACTCTTGTATCTCTCTAATATTCACTCAAGCTTCTAATAATCTAGTTGCGAATGAATGTCTTAAAGAGTGACATGTAATCCTCTTTCAAATATTAAGTGCATCACTATATTTTTTCATCAATTCACATATAGTGACTTTCTTTAAAGGTCTTCAGAATGTATATCATGAAACATGAGATATAAAGACATAATCAGAATCTTTTCATTTTAATCATGTCCATTCAATTGGCTTTTTTCTTTCTTCTTCATATTCTACTAATAACTCTTGAACTGAATCAGCAAAGAAAACCCAACGATCTTTATCTCATTTTCATGTAATTCTAGCTTTTCATTTTTTTATATCACTTATCTTTAGAGATAACATTTCTGATAATCTCATTCAAGATGTGTATCATAATCTAACTAATAATTGAGATCTTAAAGCATTAATTCTATACTTTTCGATCTGCGGAATAATATTGTATAATTTCTCGAATTCTTCTTCAGTAAGGACATCCATTATCGGAGACTTAACTCTTTTTTGTTCTATCTTTTGATAATCTATTCCTATATTGAATATTGAATTCATATAACGTAAGAAGCTTTTCACCGCAGTAATCTTTGATTGGATTGTAGAAGGTGAAATAAAAGGTTTAATAGAATAATACATCGATGTATGAGGAGTTTTAGTTTTATTCAACTGAGACATCCAATCTTCTATCATTTTCATAGAAATATCTTCATCTCTAAGATTTGATACTCAGAGTCTATCTCTCATAAACTCCATGAACATCCTAAAATCGGCAGTATAATTTTTAATAGTATATTGTGAATAGCGGTGGTTAACTAATCGAGAAGCCCATCCCGTAACCAAAGTATTTGTGAGTTCCATCTTTAAATAATAATAAGAAATAAATGAACTCGGGCATAGGGCTATTTATGTGCTATTAAATTATAGGAGTTTGTAAGCCAAATTTCAATGCATTTTTGTACTTTTTTTCTACAACCTCTTGATTTTGGATTTTTATCCTATACAATATATCTGCACAATAAATGAGGTATTCCTAAACCTCCAAACCTGTACCCGATAGATTTTATCGTGGTTTTTTTCATTTTGGAAGAAATAAAATAAAATCGTTTTAAAACTCTAATCTTCATGGTAATGGTATCTAGTAACGAAAGAATATTACAGAACAGAGTAAACCAACTAAACGATCAATTATTCGATATGAAGATGCAAAATTTGAGGCTCAGGAAATATATTGATGTATTAGAAAATAAGTTATCAGATAAGGATACTGACTTAATAATTCTACAAAATCAAATAAACTATTTACTGAGACGTAAAAGCCAAACTAAAAAACATAGGATCTTTTAAGGCTTTTCTCATTTTGCACATTGTTTTTCCTTAAGGTTTGGAGTGGCAGGCCTCACCACTCGTTATTCAATTGAACCTGCATACAACCTAATATTTCCATATCAGGATGTTGGCAAATTTAAATATCTAAATATTACAAAATTTTTCAATCTGATTTTGAAAAATGTACCCAAAAAAATGAGTGCCACTACTCCATGAGAATGATATCTAAAATAAATCAATGTATTTTTTGACAAAAAGATTATTACAGTTAAAAAGAAATGATATTTAGATATGAACTTATGAAATTTTACATTTTTTGACAATTTATCATGGAAATACAGAATATAGAAATATCAAAACTTATCCCTTATGAACTGAATAATAAGATACATGATGAAACTCAGATCCAGAGAATTGCTAATTCCATAAAGGAATTTTGATTCACTCAGCCAATCGTTATTGATAAAACAAATATTGTAGTTATTTGACATTGAAGGTTAGAAGCTGCAAAAAGATTATGATTGAAAGAAGTCCCTTGTATCATAAAGGATGATTTATCAGATACTCAGATTAAAAAACTCAGATTTTGGGACAATAAATTAAATGAATCAGATCGGAATGTTGAAAATCTAAAATTAGATTTAATGGATTTAGATGATATGAATTTATGAGATTTAGAATTCTCAGTTGAAGAGATCATATGAGAATCAGATTCTCCTGTTCATGAGAAATGATGATTTGAAAATAAAGAATACTGAGTAAATGATCTATGAACATTTGAGCACAAATGCCCCAAATGTTGATTTGAATTTAATTCATCCGATGAAAACTAATGGATTATAAACGGAATTTATCAGATTTAAATAACGTGAAAAAAAACTGATATAAAGTTTTTTCATGTTTTTCCTGCTGATGATGAAGCTCCATGTGATACAAAAATGCATGATATGATGTAATATGAACATGTGAAATAGACCCGCAAATGCACAATATCTACATCAAGAACTTTGGTAAATGATATAACTATTTAATGGGAGTACAGGATTTCAAAAAGATTCCTGATAGTGAATTACCTTCAGATTTATTTGATATTGATTTATTAGATTGATCTCCTCCATGCTCTACATTCTCAGTAGCATGATTAAGAGAGAAATGACGATGAAAAGAAAAAGTATTCAGGGAAGGGCAAGCCAAACAAATACTATCAGATTTATTTTTTGATTATTTGGATATCGTAGAAAAATTACATCCTAAAGTGGTAATTGCTGAGAATGTTAAATGAATGCTTAAATGAAATGCTAAGTGATATTTAAAGTTAGTGTTTGAAAGATTCAATGAGTTATGATATAATGTTCAATTATTCCTGCTAAATTGAGCAACTATGGGATTACCACAAAAAAGGGAGCGTGTATTTTTTACTGCATATAGAAAGGAATTCTGATTACCAAAACTCAGATTAAACTTTAATGAAAAACCTATCCTGTTTAAAGAAATTAAAGATACATCATGAAAGATTGATAGACCCGTGCCAAAATCTGTATCTATCAGAATCAAATATGCAAGGTATTGAGATGATTGATTAGATAAAGCTGATTACAGATATAGATGATGAAAAGCATTCTTTAATGATGTATGGCTATATGATGATAAAGTTTGTCCAACTATTACAGGGCAAGATAAAACATTAGTTTGGTGAGAAAATAGATTTTTAAATAATTCTGAGTTAATTCTTGCTGGATCATTTCCTCAAGATTATGATTTTGGAGATATCCAACCAACATATCTAATCTGAATGAGTGTACCCCCATTAATGATGTATAAGCTAAGTAATGAAATCAAAAAGCAACGATTAGATTTAATTTATAAAACATCAAAATGAGCAGAATAAAAAAATTTTGAGCTCTTTATAATACAGTCTGATGATGAGAATGAGAAAAGTGTTTATATCCATCAAGGTTGGACACATATGGACAATGATGTTCTCATAACTGCTCCTATTGTTATGCAAGAGCTCTCCTGGATTTTAGAGGGTTATGGCATCCGAATAATCCAAAGTTTATAGACTTAAAAGAAGCATATAGAATCATTGCTACAGAGATTCCAAAATGACAAATTACAAGACTTTGATGAATGACTGATTGTTTTCAGCCTGTAGAAAAGGTTCATAAAATAACCTATAATGTGCTTAAAGCATTCAAAGCATGTAAAAAACCATATCTCATTGTGACTAAATCAGATTTAATAGCTACTGATGAATATATTCAAGTATTAGATAAAGACCTTGCCCACATTCAAATAACTATTACATCAACAAATGATGAATTAGCAGCTACATATGAACATGCTACAAGACCTTCTGATAGAATCAAAGCTATTGAGAAACTTTGGAAATTATGATTTGATGTTCAAATTAGATTATCTCCTTATATCCCTCCATATATAGAAACCAGTAAAATCAATGATATTAAATGTGATAAAATCATTGTTGAATTCTTACGTGTAAATCATCGGATTCAGCAACGATTCAAAATAGACTACTCAGATTATACTCATTCAGAATGATGATATCTACATTTACCATTAGAGAAGAAAATTCAGTTAATCAGTAAAATCAAAAAGCCTCAGATTTCTGTATGTGAAGATGTAGATTTACATTACAAATATCGAAAAGAAAACTTCAATTTTAATCCTGAGGATTGCTGTAATCTCAGAAAATAATCAGATTTTTATTTATTATTTTTAAAAACATGAAGATAATAGAAACAGATATTAATAAATTAATTCCATATGAATTTAATAATAAGATTCATGATGAAACACAAATAAACCGTATAGCAAATTCTATAAAGGAATTCTGATTTACTCAGCCAATAGTAATTGATAAAAATAATGTAGTTATCATTGGACATTGAAGATTAGAATCAGCTAAAAAACTTTGATTAGAAAAAGTTCCATGTGTAATATTGGATGAATTATCAGATAAGCAAATTCAGAAATTAAGGATATTGGATAATAAGCTTAATGAATCAGAATACGATTTAGCAAATCTAAAAATGGAATTAGATTCTTTATGAGAATTTAATTTTTGAGATTTAGAATTATCTATTCATGATTTATTTCCTGAGTTTGATGTGCCTGAATTTGATCCAGATGAATTTGAATGAAAAGAAAAGGAAAAGAAACTAAGTGTAACTGTTTATGTAGATGATGAAGAACAATTAGAAACATTAAAAAATGATTTAAGTGATTTATGATATACTAATTACAAATAATTATGGCTAAGCAAAAGTATGATTGGTATAAGCTCAAGCTGGAATTCTTTCAGTCTGATTTTGATGATGTTAAGTGATTTTTGAGTGAATTATGAGTGAATTATACAACAGGCTGAGTTGCTAAGCATACAAGATGATGGACAAAAGAAAAACAGGAATATAATCAAAAAATTACAGAAAAAGCCTTAGAGAATGCTCTAAAAAAACAAGCTAAGGAATTAGAAATTCCTATGGATCAATTATCTAAGGCTAAAAAGAATGCAGTTATTAAAGCAATTAATGTGATGATGGAGGATAAGTTATCAATGGCTGATTCAGAAAGAATTATCAGAATACTGCGTACTGAAATGTGATTACCTAATACATATTCAAGAAATGAAAACATCAATGAAGAAAGACAAGAACTTAATCAGGATGATAAAGATTTAATTGATGAATATTTCAGAGAAAAGAAATGAAAATAAATGAGCTTATCAAATATAATCAAGTAGCAAGGAAATATTATTACAGCAAAGATTTCTTTTGATTTTGCCGTAACTATTTTAGAGAATATTTCACTTTTACCACTCCTGAATGTTTGATAAAAATCTATGATGCTTTAGAAGAATGAAAAAATGTTTTTATTGAATGATTCAGATGATGTGCAAAAACAACTATTACTCAAATGTATGTGGCACGATGTATAGCCAATAAATTTAGAAGAAATATAATGTGGTATTCTCAAACAATAGATAATGCTACTGAGAATTTAACATACATTGCTAACTCATTTATTTGAGATACAGAATCATGATGAAGATTTGTTAGAGATTATTGAAATCTTTATTACCCTGAAACGATTATAAAACAGGGGCAAAAAAAGATGAAAAGAGTAGATAAGTTCGTTACAGAAAATGAATGTTACGTTAGAGCCATGTCATTATGAACATCTCCCAGATGAAAAAATTTTACTGCCTCTGATTGAAAATTTAGACCAGACTTACTGGTCTTTGATGATGTTGATACAATAGCATCATGTCAAAGCAAAAAAAAGATAGATAAAAACTTTGAATTCTTATTAAATGAAGTTCTTTGATGAACTACATCAGCAACTCAAATGATATTTCTTTGAAATACAATTTATGAAGATTGATTAGTTCCCAGATTTAGAGAACACATAAAGAACGATAAGAATTGGCTATCAATCAGAATTCCAATTTATGATAATGATAAAATTGTTTGGGATAGATTTGTAGCAACTGATGAAGAAGCATTAAAATTAAATGAATGAATAAAAGAAGCTCATAGAAAATACACATCATTAGAAAGTGAAAAAAGAAGACTTTGAACCATATCATTCAATCAGAATTATCTGCTAATTCCTTATGTATTGGGGCAACATATCATAACAAGAGATATGATTCAATATGATAGCAACTGCTTATCATATACTTTTGATAGGATCGTTATTTGAGTGGATCCTGCAATATCTACTAAAGAATGAGCAGATAATTTTGCTATTTCAGTTGTATGATATTTATGAGAAAGAAGGTATGTATTGGAATGTATAGCATTAAATGGAAAAGATAAAGATATCTGAAGGGCTACAAGTGTTGTAAAATCCCTTTATCAAAAACGAAATGCTAATTTCGTTGTAGTTGAAACTGTAGCATATCAAGCTGTATTAAAAACAGTATTTCAGAATATGTGATTAGCAGTAGAAGAAATCAAAACATCAAAGGATAAGAGAACAAGGCTCATGGAAAAACAGATATTATTTGAAAATCATAGAGTTTATTTCTATCCAAAAACTACTGAAGAATTAGTTGATGAATTACTCATATTTCCAAATTGAGAACATGATGATAGAATTGATTCTTTGTTATTTGCTTTAAAAGATTTACCTGATATAAACATTTATTTCATATAAAAAGCTTTATGGTTTGATATATTACTCCAGAATATCGAGAACCTAAACCACCTATATGATGGCCATTATGAAAAATGGAACTTTTTTACAAACAATCATTCAAGATACAGTGTTTCATTTATATGAAATATACACTCAAATGGCCAAAAAAACGAATTAAAAAATATATGTTTTTAGTTTGAGATGATACTTACTACAAATATGACCATATAGCTAAAGAAATTATCAAAGAAGCTTTTAAGTGTGAATAAAAAAACACCAAAATTGGTGTGATTTATATCCAGATTTTTGATTATTATTATCAATAATGAATAATAAGGGCATAAATTTATATCATAACTGATTGATTTATGCCATTCACATGAAAAAAAGTCTGAATCTGAGTAGCTTTGGAAACTACAAGAGGAGAAAAAAAGCTACCTATTCAATACCGATTTCCACGAACTGATAATACATTTTCTGATAAAGCTAATGTAGAATCTGATTCATGAGTAGTTGATACAATTGTTGATTCAATTAATTCAGAAGTTACTAAACAATGGGCAGAATGAACCATTTGAGGACAAGTTTATCCTAATTGAATCTGATTTTTCTTAAAAGCTTTACTATGATCTGTATCATCTGATTGAGATAATGGAGTTTATGAACATAACTTTTCTTTATTAGAATCTAATACACATCCAACTTTAACTGTTTGATGTTTTACTCCTATTTCTTCTTCATCCTATCCTTTAGCAATGATAGAATCTATGGATTTTACGGCTGAGGTTTGATGAAAATTTACAGTATCAATCAATCTAAAATCTAAGAAATGAGAAAGCTCAACTCATATTGTATCCTATACGGATGAATCATGATTTGTGGCAAGTATGCTAAAGGTTTTCTTAGCAGATAATGTAGAATGATTAGATAATGCTAATAATATTTGTCTTCAATCTATCACTATTTCTATCAAAAAAGAAATTAAAGATATTGAATGTTTATCAAGTATAGATCCGATAGATTATATAAATTCATCATTCTCTATTGAATGATCCATGGAGATGTTATTTGAGAATAATACTTACAAAGATTATTTTTTAAATGGTACTCCAAAGGCTTTAAGATTATTAGCTGAGGATACAAAGCATCCATATGAATGAGCTGATAATTATCCAACATTCATGTTAGATTTATCAAAGATAAAAATAACTGATTGGACTCCTGCCTTTACTATTGATGATGTTACTAAGCAATCAATAACCTTTAAAGGTCATTATGATGTAAGAACACATAAAGCCATAGAGATTTATTTAAAGAATACTCAAGAGAGTTACTAATTTTATCATTAACTTTATACCGATGCTATTAACAGATAATCAAATAAATGAATTAAAAAATCTGATTTCTTCATTTGATTTAAAAGAAGTTAATAAATGAAGAAGATTCAGAGTTGTTGCTTCTACAGAAGATTCTGATAGAGCATGAGAAATAATAAAAGCTAATTGATGGGATTATAAGAACTTTATGAAAAATCCTGTTATCATTGCTAATCATGTTTATAAGATAGAAAATATCGTAGGTAAAGCCACTTCTATCTATGTAATGGATAATCAGTTAATCATAGAATGAGTATTTTCAGAATCTAATCCTTTATGAAAATTATTAGCTGATCTCTATGATGAAGGAATGGTAAAAACTGTTAGTGTTTGATTTATTCCTAAATCAAGAGATGAATCAAATAAGAGAATTATTACAAGTGCTGAGCTTTTGGAATTATCTTTTGTTGCTGTTCCATGTAATCCTAATGCTCTTTCATTGGATCAGAAACAGTTATTAGAAGAAAACGGATTATTAGAAAAATCACCTTCATTTTCAGGTACGAAGAAATCTGAAAACTCCAGTGATTTATCTGATGATAATATAGATAATTCCTGAGAAATTTCAATATCAAATAAAGAAATACTAAATACACTCAATGATATTAAATCTCTCTTACAGATTTTAGTAGATGACAATACTAAAAAACTATCTGATGCTAATTATATAGCAAAGGAAACTATGCAGGCTATATCAAGGACTGTTAATGTTTGATTAGCCGCATTCAAGAAAAGCCTATAGGTTGCAAGCGGGGCTTTTCTATGCTTTTTATTTATTGTTTATTATAATAATGACACCAGAACAATTAAACCAAATTGCAGATTTAATTGCTAAATCTCTTGAAGATTGAGTACCTGAGGCAGTTGATGCTGCAGTTGAAGCAAGGCTTAAAGAGCTTAATTTATCAGAAAATGCTGATATTAAAGAGATTAAATCTCAATTAAAAGAATTAGTTGAAAAGGCTAAATTCTGATCTTCTAAAGATGAAGATTTAACTGAAACTAAAGAGCTTTTTGTTAATGCTCTTAAAGGATTAAAGAATGGGGACCTTTCATGAATCAAAGCCATGAATACGGGTACTGCTCAGGATTGAGGTTACCTTGTTCATCCTGAATTTGAAAAGTGAGTTTTTAGAATCATGTGAGAATATGGAATCTGGAAAGATTGTAATGTTCAAAGAATGAAATCTGATACTAAATATTTCACTAAAAGAGTAGATGGAGTTCAAGTATTCTATACAGATCAAGCTCAAGCTTATCAGGATACAGCTATGACTTATGATAGAGTTCAAATGATTGCTAAAAAAGTTGGTGCAATTCTTTCTTCTACATATGAATTAATAGAAGATGAAGCTGATTCTGATGAAATATGGGCAGCTGCTCAATTAGAATTTGCAGAAGCTTTTGCTAAGTTCCTTGATACTGAAGTATTATTAGGAACTGGTGATTCTGCTAATAATTCTGAGATAAAAGGAATCACTAACTTAGATAATGTTAATGTTATCACATTAACAGGAGGCATCAATACTCTTAATCATGATGCTTTAATTGATGCCACAAGGAAAATTGATTTAAAGTATAAGAGAAATCATAAACCAAAATGGTATATGTCCCAAGATGCTATAGCTGTAATTGAGAAGCTTAAAGATTTAGATTGAAGACCTTTATACAGAACTTTAGATAATGGAGAAAAGGGATATCTTTTAGGTTACCCTGTAGAATTAACTGATGTTATGCCTTCATGATCTATTGGTTCTGATACTCCATTCATAGTGTTTGGATCATTAAAATTCTTCAATATCTGAATCAAAAGATGATTTACTTTTGAGATGTGATATAAATCATGAGATTGGGAAAAGGATATCAAATCTCTTAAAGCATCAGCCAGAGTTTGTGGTTTATCATTAGTTGATGAAGCTTTCTCTATCATTAAAACAGCTTCTAGTTCTAATGCTAATGCAGAAACTGAGCCAGAAACTCCTACCGTTAATGATCCAGAAATTAATGATGCTAATGATGATGGTGACTAATATGAGGGACTTTTGTCCCTCTTTTATCCTATAATTACAAATCAATGAAATATCAAGTTCTCAAATGAAGAATTAATGGTAAATGAATATGAGAGATAGTAAATCTCCCAGAAAATATCTGAAATGCTTACTGATCTCTTTACCTTAAACCATTAGAAAAGCCAACTATTATTCAAAAGGTTAAAGATTTTACTAATATCAAGAATAAAGCTTTAAAACCTAACAAGAAAGGAAGAAAATAATGACCAGAGAAGAATTAATAGCTACTTTAAAATCATTACTTTGAGAAAATGATGAAACTAAAATCATTGTGTTTATTAATTCTGCTATTGCTTATATTAATTGATATACCTTTCAGAATTACTCTTTGAATGATTTGAATCTGATTCCTTATGATATTTTTATGGTAATTATTGAATTAGTTAAAGATAAATATCATGAAAGAGTTTGAGTAGAATCAGAAAGATTATCAGATTATTCAATTACCTACACTACTAAAGATTTAAGTAATGATGCTAAGATTCTTTTAGATAGATATAGGATTATTTATGTTAACTAACTGCACGGCTGAATTAAAAAGATTGGTTTATGTTAATAATGTAGCAAGGAATAAAGAAACTATTGCTACATATGATTGATATATTACGGCTGTTAGTGAAGAATCTAAATACATGGAAGAATGAAAATTCTGAAAGATTTATAAACTATCAATACAGAAATTAACTGAAGTTAAAGAAGCAGATGAGATAATTATCAATTCTGTTTCTTATTCAGTTAAATGAGTTGCTTATAGGCATTGCTGATGATTATCTTTAACTACTATTATCTTAGAAGAATGACTTTAAGCATTGAAATTAGATGAGCTGATGAAGTAACCAAAAAATTTAAAAATCTGAGTGAAAAAGACCTTAAAGCTGCTACTGAAAAATGGTTAAAAGAATCAGCTATTCTGATAGAATGAGAAGCTAAAAAAGAAGCTCCTGTAGATAATGGTAATTTAAGAAAAAGCATCAAATCAGCTGTTTATCCTGATTATGCTGTAGTTTATACGAATATATTTTATGCTCCATTTATTCATGAATGAACAAAACCACACTTAATCAGACCTGTTAGAAAAAAAGCTTTATTTTGGATAGATAAAGAATGAATGGGACATTTCGCAACTCTTGTCCATCATCCATGATATAAATGAAATCCTTTCTTTACAAGAGCTGCTGAAAATAAATCAGAGAGAATTGTTAATAGATTTTATGAGATAATCAATGAATATATCAATGATTAATCGGCTTAGAGAACAGATTTTATCTGAATTAGAAAATATTGAGTGAATAGCAGAAATTCATGATTGAATTCCTAAAAAATTTTGATGATTCCCTTCAATATTTTTTACTTTTGATAGAATAGAATCTAATGTATCTGATTCAAATCATCATGAAAGAGTTTATTACTTCACAATTAACTTATTTCAAGAAACTACTACTCTTTGAAATATACAATCAGAGAAAAATTTATGTGAATTATTAGATAATGTAATTGATGTATTTGATAGATCAGATTTATGATGATTGACTACTCATATTGAAGCAGTTTGAGGGAATATTCAAGCCGTAGAAACTGATAATGGACCTGCTTTACATTGAATAGTGCTTTTATGAATTCATATTCCATTTACTTTATCTATGTAATAACATGTTTAATCGAATAAAAAACATATTCAAAAAATCTGCATGAAATTCTAATAATTGGATATCGTTTTTATGATGATTTCTATGAAATACATCTATCAAAGATAATGAATATGTTAAGTTCTTTACAGGTTGGCAATATGCAGCAATAACTGCTATTGCTGATTCTGTATCATGATTAAATTATAGGTTATGAGACGGTAAAGATAATGAGATTCATCATGAATATTTGGATTTTATCAATCCTGATTTACTCCAAAATATAGCAATTTTCATGAAAATGACATGAACTGCATATGTTCGGAAAGTAAAGGCATGAAATAAAGTTATCTGATTAGATATTTTATTACCACGATGTATTAGCCCTGTTATTGATACCAATTGAAATCTTTTGTATTGGAATTATGCATGAAATTGAAAATCAATCAGATTAGAAACAGATGAAGTTATGGTATTTGCTGAGTTTAATCCTTATGAAAGATATCCATACATAACAAGATGATATTCTCCAATTCAAGCTATTGCTATGACTGTTAGAGGAGAAAAAGAAATAGAAGATTGGAATTATTCATTACTAACAAATGATGTCCCTCCTGGAATGGTTTTGACTACAGATCAAGCATTAACTCAAGAACAAGTTTTAGCCATAAAATCTAATTGGGAAGCTAATCATACATGAGCTAAAAATGTTTGAAAATTAGCAATATTACCATTCTGAATAAAACCTAATAATGTTCAAGCTTCACCAAAAGAAATGGAATTTATAGCTCAGCAAAATTGGGATAGAGATAAAATATTAGCAATTTATAAAGTCCCTAAAGCCATTCTCTGAATATGAGAATGAGTAAATGTAGGTAATGTAAAATCATTCAATCAGATTTATTCTACAAGATGTATCGAACCATTAACTAAAAAGATATCAAGGGTTCTTAACGATCAATTATTCAATTGAATCTGATTATTTGAATTCTTAAATGTATTACCAACTGATGAAGATCAGGTTAGAGAACATTATCTATCATGATGAATTACAAGGAATGAATATAGGCAAGAACTATGATATAATCCAATTAAATGATGAGATGTTTTCTTTGATTGAACTGAAGCTCAAAAAGAAGAATCTCCAAAAAAGGAGTTTAATATTGATTTCAAATCAATTGTAAAATCTAACATTCCATGGAGTGAATGACGGATGATTAAAAGACATAATCAGAAAAATAATAGATATTTAGCATATGAAAAAAGACTTAGGGAGTGATTTCTAAAGGTATTTTCTAAACAAGAAAAAGCTATTATCTCTGAATTTGAGAGAAAATGATTCATATCAGATAAAGCAATAAAATTAAAGTTAGATAAAAAATATTATGCAGTTTATCAGCTATTTCTCAAAGATACAGTTGATGATATTATTAAATCAGAATGAGAAAGAGCTTCTGAAGAAATAAACTCTAAATCTCCATTTGAATATGATGAAAAAATGGCAAAAAAAGCCAAAGATATGCTTACTGCTCTTGCTAAAGAAGTTGACTCGGTTACAGATAATAACCTACTGAATGCTATATGAAAAGCTGTAGATGAATGATTATCTCCATGAGAAACTAAAGAAGTTTTACTTTGAGTTTTTGAAGATTTAAAAACATCAAGATTAGATAAAATTGTAAGGACTGAATCTATTAGATACTGATCTTTTGCAGAACAAGAAGCATGGATTCAATCATGAGTTGTTAAATATAAGCAACGATGGACAGCTCTTGATGAAAGGACATGTGAATCATGCTGAAATTTACATTGAAAGAAAATTCCTTTAAATGGAAAATTTGCTGAAGATGATTATCGGGATGTTATATGATCTCCACTTCATCCTAATTGCAGATGTGATATGATACCTTGTTTAGAATAACTCCTACAACCTAAAAAATCTGTAAAAAATATTGTAAATATTAGAGTGTTTGATATAAATAAACATATATTTATATAAATTTATACAAACATGATTGAAGCATATAAAAGGAAATATAAATATTGGTCTGATACCTATCCATGATATATTGTGGTAAAACAAGAATGATGTTTTTGGGCTGTTAGATGAGAAGATGCTGAAGTTCTCCATAATCTATTATGATTTAAAGTTGTTAATAATAATTATTGAAAATATGCATGATGAACTAATTTGGAAAACATTATTTGAGCATTAGAAAAATGAAGATATGACTATGTTGTAATTCAAAATGGAGAATGTGTTATGGAAAAAACATTTGATAGATTTATAACCAAATAATCCGAACTGAAAAAAAATTACACTATTCTTTATTAAAAAACTCTATTCAAATTGGAGTGAAATGAAGGAGAAAATTAAACCTTTCTCCTTTTTTTCATTAAAACAAAAATAGTTTTATAATTAATCCTATCTATCATGAAATTCTGAAATTTAGAAATTACTTTTATTGAAAAGTTCACTGTTAGAATCTTTCAAGAGATCAGCAAATTAAATGAAAAATTTAATTCATGAGAAATTGATTCCACTACTCTAACTAATGAACTATTCAAGCTCTTAATTCTATCCGTTAATTGAGAAACTGATAAAGAGAAAATAATAAATCTGATTTTAGATATGGAATCAATTGAAGACTACTCAAAGTTAAATGAAGAAATAGCAAAAAGAATAAATGATTCAGTCAATAACTTAAAAAAAAAGAATTAGAGTATGAGTACTCTAAGATTTTTAAGCATATGTGATGAACAAATAATACAGAAATATTAGCCGTAGAAGTGATGAAATATATGTGATGGTCTTATGATGATTATCTGAATACTCCTTATGATTTAATTCAAGCTATCCTGATTAGAATGGATTTAGAATCTAAAATTAAATAATGGCAAAAAAGAATGAAATTGAAATCCTAATTAATGCTACTGATAATGCATCAAAGCAATTTGATAATGTTTCTAAAAAATCTCAAAGTTTATCTGATAGTTTGAAGAATGTAAAAAAATATTCATGAATTGCTACTACTGCTCTTGTTTGATTATGATCTGTAATGGTAAAACAGGCAACGGATGTTGAACCTGTTAAAATGGCTTTTGAAAATCTAACTAAAACCGTATGACAAAGCTCAAGCGAAATGTTAAATTCATTAAAAACAGCATCTAAATGAGCAGTTTCTGAATATGATTTAATGCTATCAGCTAACAGAGCTTTAAAGTTATGAGTAACAAAAAATACGGATGATATGACTGATCTCATGAAGATTGCAAGGCTTTATGGTCAGCAAATGGGACAAGATGTAACACAATCTTTTAATGATATTGTTACATGACTTTGAAGATGAAGCCCTATGATTCTGGATAATCTATGAATTATTATTGATTCTGAAAAAGCTTATGAAGATTACGCAAAACAATTATGAAAAACTAAATGAGAATTAACTAAACAAGAAAAAACTCAGGCTTTAGTTAATGCTACATTAGTTGAATGAAGAAAAGCATTAGATGAATTCTGAGAACCTGCTCAAACTATGGCAGAAAGATTTGCTGAGTTAAAAAATACTTTTGCTGATACTGCTACAAAGATTTGAGAAGCTTTATTACCTGTAGTTCAAAAGCTTTTAGAAACTATTCAACCAATAATTAATAGAGTTGCTGATTGGATTAAAGCAAATCCTGAATTAGCATCAAAAATATTACTTGTAACTACTGCTATAACATGATTAATATTTGTTATTAGTTCTCTTGCTTCAGTTATTCCTGCTATTACCTCAGCAATTAGCTTTATAGCATCACCAATCTGAATAGTTATTGCTGCAATTGCTGCTTTATGAGTTGCTTATGCTACTAACTTTTGATGATTTAGAGATTTTGTTAATGAAACATGGCAACTGATACAACCTGTTTTAATTGAATTAAAGGATGCTTTTGTAGAATGTTTTTGAGAAATATGGGAATCAATTAAAGAGGTTTATAAACAATTAGAGCCTATTCTGATTCCTATTTGGGAATTCTTTAAAGAAGCCGTTAAATGGACTTTATTATTTGTAGTTGAAGTAGTTAAATCAAGTTTTAAAGCAATAACTGATATTGTTAGATGAGTAACATTAGTTTTTAATGAAGTTATTGATTTCTTTAAGAATGTTTTCTCATGAAATTGGAAATGAGCTTTAGAGAATCTGAATAATATTACTGCTGTTTGGGTAGATACATTAATAAAAGTTTTTGCTGATTTCTGAATAGATTTACCTGCTATATTTGAAACTCTAAAAACCACCATAACTAATATTTGGGATGGCTTATTTTCATGATTGAAAAATATCTGCTCTTCCGCTGTAGATTGGATTTCTTCAAAAGTCCAAAAAGTATGGGATAAAATTCAAGCTGCTAAAGATGCCATAGCTTCACTTTGGGGCTGATGATCTTCATGATGAAGAGCATCATGATGAACAGTTTTAGCTGGTCAAACTTATAGAGTGAATGAGATTCATTGAGAATATTTTACTCCTGCTGTTAATGGTAAAATTAGTTCTTCTCCTCCAATATGATCTCCCAACATAAATATCAGCTTTTGAGATGTGAATGTTAGAGATGAACAAGATGTAAATCTCTTAGTAGAGAAATTAAAATCAGAATTAATCTGAGTTTATCAAAATATTGCTTTATGATATCCTGGATAAATCATGTATAATAGCTTTCTATTTAATACAACATTATACGGATCTCTTTCTACTACTTCTTCATGAGGGGGCTGAGGAGATGTGAGCTTTAAGATTATTGCGTTCAATAATTATGATTTTTCTGATATTATTATTTCAAATATTCCTGATGATTATGAATGAATCAAATTAGATATTCAAAATTATGAGTTATCTTCACATGGGCAAGGTTTATGAAATTGGTTGATTAAGAATAAATCAATAAAAATTGAAGGACGAATTGTAGCCGAAAATGCAGTTAGTCTTGAAGCTAAAATTAACAGAATCAAATCTAAGCTCCTTCAGTGAGAATCTTTATTGTATGTAAAAAGAGAGAGCTGAATTTTACAAACTAAGGCAGTAGTAACTAATATTTCTATTCCAAGAGAAAACCGAACAATTAATACCGTTTCTATATCAGTTACATTCTGAATTTTAGATCCTTTCATGTATAGCTTAGAAAAGCATGAATTAGCTTATTACTGAATCAGTTGAAACTTTTACACATCAATATTCTATGAAACAGGATCTCATCAAGCTAACCCTGTAATTTTTGTAATGTTCGGTAACTGAACTAATGCAAATAATGTAACCATAACCATTTGAGAAAAGATTGTTCATATAAATGAATCAGTTGTATCATGAGATATCCTATCATTAGACTGAGAAAAAGTAGATGTAGCAAAAAATTGAAGTTATTGAATAGATTGGGTTTGAGAATTCTGAAACCTTAATTTTGGAGAAAATCCAATAGAAATTAAACCACAATGAACGGCCAATTATTCTGTTTTTATCCAATATAGAGATACTTATGTTTAATATCAAAGTTTATGATAGAAATTGAACCTTTATTCAAACTCTTAATGAGAAAGAAATTTCTTGTAATTATAATTTTTCTGCTTCTGTTAATTCATGATATTCTTCTCTATCTTTTGAGTATTACTGAGAATTTCAGTTAGATCATAAACAAAGAATTAAAATTTATAAGCAATGAAAAGCTATTTATCAATGATTCATAACATGAATTACCATTAAAGCAGATAAATGATGAAAAAGACAGATTATCAAATCTAGCTGATTATTGGGATTATTATCATTCATTCCTTATCCAAATTGAACTTTAAATATTAATCCATGAGTATTTATCAGAAATGTGTTTTATAATCTGGGGTTTGATACAAGTTCCGTTAGGGATTACACATCATCAATCAGTATAGAATCAAGCAATAAAACTACATTATCATTACTACAAGAAATATTAAATCAGACTTTGGATTATGCTTTTTTCATAGATGCTGATAATAAAGTTTGGTTTACTCCTTATGAGAATCATCATTTACTAACCTATAATGATGATTGTTATAACATAGATTTGAGTGAAGATTCTACAAATTACTTTAATTCAATCACTCTAAAATATGATTGATGACAAGTAGTCTGAAGTGATTCAGATTGAATATTAAAATACTGAGTAAATGAATTATTTGTTGAAGAATCTGATATTAAAGATGCTACTACTGCTAATTTAAGATTAGCATCCTTACTTAAAGAAAAGGATATCATCAGAAATTATAAAGTATCTGTAAATTCAAATTATGATTATTTTTCTATCAAACCATGAGATACTTTATCCGTAAGAAATACGGAATGGATCATAGAAAATAAGCAAGTTAAGAAAGTGAATTACCGTAAAGATACGGCTGAAATAATTCTAGATTCCTATCAGAGTTTAGAGCGTTTTATCATTAATCAAAAATAACCATGTATAATGTAAAAGACAATGCCGAAGCTAAGCTTCAAGTTTGATTATCTTCATTAGCTACTACTCTTGTAGTTGAATTAGGTAACGGAATGTTATTTCCAGAAGCCCCATTTATAGCAGTCCTTAATAAAAGAGATTCAGATTGAAAAATAGTTAAATCTGAAAAAGTAGAAGTTACTGATAAAGATGGAGATCAATTTACTGTTAATAGAGGTTTTGAATGAACTACTCCTCAAGATTTTAACGCCTGAGATTTCTTTTCTTTATTCGTATTAGCAAGGCATATTCAGGATTTACAAGAATGATTAGAAATATCTGCAAATGATACTGCTATTGCTAATGAATATAATCCAAATTCTACTTATTCAGTAGGATCTATCGTAATGTATAAATGAGATAGATATAGATGTTCTACAGCTGTTTCAACTGCTGAGAATTTTAATCCTAATAAATGGACAAAAGTATCGGTTCAATCTAATATATCAACGATAGAAAGTAATGTTTCATGATTACAAACTAACATGAATAATATTCTTACTAACTGAATTCCAACTCAAGTATTAACTAAAAAATATATTATTTGAGAAGCTTTTACTAAATGAGTTCATTTATGATATATTCCAAAAAATGATGAAGATTTAGCAACTGATGCCGCAGAATTAACATGATCTAATACTTTAACCACATATGTTTATGCATCATGAATAGCATCTAATCAGATTTCGTTTTATATTTCCAAATCAGATACTTGGACTACTGTTTCTGATGTAAAAGTAACTGTATGAAGCTTAACTTGAACTGTATCTTTTAACAATATCCAACTAACCAGATGAAAAGTAACAGTAACTCTTAACTGAAATATAACTTCAAGTAGATGAACACAATTAACAATAAAATTTAATCTTACAACTACTACAGCAGATTGAACGATTTATATCTATCAAAATTCTGATTATTATTACCCTTCATGAACAACTGAAATTTATGTTATGGCTAATGATGTAGGAATTCAATCATATGATTGAGATAATTTATATGCTCATTGTGATTATCCTGAAGCAAGGAAAGCTAAAATTACACGGAGTTCTTCAAGAAGTCCCTCTACAGCTTATTCTAATGATTGAGTGAATCGAACAGGATGAAGTGCTTGAACTTGAAGATATTGGAGATTATGTAGATACACAAGAAGTTATTCTGCATCTGATATTAAATTCCGATTTGCTAAATATAAGAGGATAGCTGTTTGGAGTAATAGTTTTGAAAAAGAAGTAGTTTATAAAATGGATACTGGTTATATGCCTTATTGAGATGAAGCAATCTGAAATGAATGAAGTGTAAACTCTGCATCTTATATAACACCTCAAAGATTATACACCACTACTTATACTCCTACAATATCATGAATCTATTATCTAAATAATAACTGGATTATTTATCCATCATTTTCTGATGTTGTTAGTATATATGGACAAAAATGAAAATACTTAGAGGCTAATACAACTTATACAATATATGTTAATTGCTGTTGCTGAGCCTGATCTTCTTGAACTTTCTCATACTCAAAATTTAATATTAATCGTAGGGTTATATCTATGTGAGATATGCCACTTTATCCTATGGCTAATAAATCTTCATGAGAATTAGAATTCTGAATTTATTGAATAGTTTGATATGAATGAGAGCCTGGTTTTATTCATAATCAATTAGGAGACAAATATTGAACTATTAAAGTCAAAGGTATGTTTTGAGATTTTAATTCATGATGATGAAATACAGTAGATGATGTTATGATGGGACTTAGGAATGCTTCAAATATAGCTACAAGTACTAGATATTCTAAAGCCGTTTATTCAAGTGCAAATTCTAATATTTAATTCTTAACTGTTTTAATCATGAGAAATTTTCGAGAAAAAATGAGTGTTACTAAGTTAGTATTTCTGATATTAACTTTAGTTTTATCATTCCAGACTGTTTATCTAACTTTAAACTGAATAGAAACCTCTTTATTTAATAACGCTATGTTAATGGTTATCAGTTTCTATTTTGGGCAAAAGGTCTGAGAAAGTAAGAAAGATCCTTTAATTGATACTAATAACGAAAATGATTGAAAAGATTAAAAACTATCTATCTAATCCTGCTGTTTGGATATCATTTATAGTTTTTGTATTCGGATTGTGATTCAGCTATTCAAAATTGGATAGTAGAATTTCTGCAGTAGAGAAAGCTCAAGCTGAATTAGATGTTGCATATATTCAATCTACTTTAGCCCAGATTCAGACTGATATTCAATGGATTAAGATAGAATTACAAAAATAATTTATATTCTAAAAAATTATCATGTATCCATTCACTCTAAAACTATCAACTACTAAAAAATCTAGATGAACTAATCCATGTAAATGAATTATTATTCATCATACGGCTTGATGAACATTTCAATCTAATATGAAATATCTATCAGAATCTAAAGCTCAGGCCTCTGTTCACTTTGTTATTTGAGAAAATTGAGAAGTCTGAAAGATATGAGATCCTAAAGATATTTTATGGCATGCAGGAAATTGAAGTCGAGGAAATGTAGGAAATGTTAATACTCAATTTCTATGAATAGAAGTAGTTTGATATTGAGAATATAACCTTAATCAATTTATCAGATTAACTGATTTAGTAGAATATCTTATGGGTAATTTCAATATTCCTAACGATATGATTCTTAGACATTCTGATGTAACTCAGGAATCAAAATTCACTAAAGAAAAACTCCTTCGAGATTGAAGGAGAAAAGTAAAGAAATTTGATATATGATTAAGTTTTTTTAGGGATAATGATTGATTTAAGATGTGGAGAAATAAGTTAATTCCTAGAAAAGAAAGTAGGTTTAATTAATCAAAATAATATTATCAATAATTTAACAGACTCTAAAATTTTACATATATTTAAGTATTTTCAGTTCAAATTCCCTTTCTATTTTTAGAAGTTTTCCCATATTTTCTCATTTATAATCATTCACAGAAGTATATGAAAAGAAATATCATTCTTTTCAATCTGAAAAGTATAATTCAGTCACATATCCATGAATAATCGATCAGTATTCACTATTTTTTTCTTCCTCTAATTTTCATATTCATTTTATTTGTTCAATATTATCTTTAATAAATTCTTTTATTATTTCTACCATTGCAACATCAATATTATGATGATATGTCCCAAAAGTTCATCAAAATGTATGACGATTACAAAACTCGAACCAATATCAATGTCAAATTGAATATATAGTCTTAGAGCTTTCATAATCATCTCATCGAACATTTTTTCTAAAAACTATAAGATCTCCTCACTCTTTTTTTAAGTCATTTCTTCTAAGTAGTTTTCATTTTTTTACAATGTTATGTAAATATTCATCTGACATGATTAACTAATTATAATCTAAAATATCATTCTTATATAGTTAAATTATAGTTCATTCACTCTTCTATTAGTTTCTATTAAAAAACCTTTTAATTGTGGAATACTCATCTCATCAGTATCATATTCATACACAAAATCTACAAATTCACTACATTTTTTTGCTGCATAACTATTTCATGTCTTTATATAGTATTCCATTTTTTCTTGAGCATACTCAACATTATCATCAATTCTTGCTAAAATTTCTTCTCTTTCCATCTTATAATGAACCATATAAAATGTTTAAAATTTTTATTCTGTATATAGAGTTTTATAGTATAATCAAGATTAAAAACTCTAAAAGTATTCATTGAAAAAGAAATTAATTTTGATATTAAGAATATAATATATTTATATAATCAAATTTTCTAAATTATGGCTCTGTGGGATTTAGATGATGTATTTCTCTTGTATGATAAACACTGATTTAGTCGTGTAACTTGAGAACACAGAGCAACTAAAAAAAAATATGATAAATTCTGATTCTACAAAGATTGAAAGAATAAAGATACAGGTACCAAATGGGATCCCTTATGATTTGATTGGGATTGATTCCATAAAGAAACATGAACAAAATATAATAATGAATGATACGATAGATATTGAGACAGAGATCCATCTATAAAAGTAGATAAGAATCCAAAAAAAGAAAAAAATAAAAAAGATACCGTATCAAATAATAAAATTACTAAAAAAATTAAAAAAACATCTCACAAAAAATCGAGTAAAAAATTAAGAAAATTCTATAGTCAAAGAATATATGATGAAGACTGATGGGATCAATTCTGATTCAATAAAGCATGAATGCATAAAGATACATGAAATAGATATGATAACAATTTATTTGATATGAATTGACGAAATAGAGATAATATCAATGAATACACATGAACATTATATGATGAATACTGATTTAATAAATGGTGAGAATATTTGGATACATGAAAGGGAAAAGATAAAAATTGACATACTCAAGAATTTTATTGTGAAAAAATATCAAAAAAAAACTGAGATGCTAAAATAGACGATTATTGATATGATGAAGAATGAAAATACCATAGCGATTATGATAAAAAAAGAGTTAGTGGTTATTATTATGAAGAAAATCCAATGCCAAACAATGATAGCTATTGAATAGATTCTGATTGACAGCATGTCTTAATTAAAAAATGGGCCAATAAAACGAAAGAAGAAAACGAAAGAAGGGCTAAGGAATTAGAAGAAATTAGAAAGAGAGAAGAACAAAGAAATGCAAAAAAGGAAGAATATCAAAATAAAATTACAGAATTAAAATCAAGAATTCAAGAATTGAAAACTAAAAAGAGAAAAGTTATTGAAGAAATTTTAGAATGAGAACTAAAATCTCTTAGAAAAGAATTAAATAACTCAGATATACAAGAAATTCAATATAAGATTGAAGAATTGGAAGAACAGAAAAACGAGCTTAAAAAGAAGAAAGATCCATTTAGAGCAAAAAAGATAAATAAAGAGATTGAGAATATCAATAACAGCATCATAAATCTAAAATGAAAGATTCCCGATTTCGAAAAGTGATTATCAAGAGTAAAGTGGTTGGTATCAATTTTAGGGAATACATCAACATTTCAAAATTACGCTGATAACTATAACTATACTGAGATTGATTCTGAAATAAGAAGTTTAAGGAATGAAATAAATCAAATAGAAAGAAACTTATTATTTTTATAATTAATATTCTATAATGGAAAAAGAAAAAATCAAATTTCATCTCCCTGATGCTAGCAAATTAACAAATGAACAAAGAGCGCTGATTAAACTTGATTTAGCAAGTTCAAAAAGAAAAAACTTAATTGTAAAATGATATTGATGAACTGGGAAAACAGTCGTCGCTTATTATAGAGCCCTATGTCGGCAAAATGATAGATATAAATATAATTGAAAATGAGAAAGAGTACTACTTTTGTGTTTTAATAGATTATTAAATTCATTATTAAAATCTGAAGATAATTATCCACTAACTTGTGATGTAAAATATTTACAAGAATTTTATAATTGACTTAGAGATGTCTTAATTTGATATATCAACAGAAATTCTTGATTAGAACCATATGAATGAAAATTATCTTATGATGGTTGATATTTTTACTTTCAACAATTCAAAAAACGCTCTGATTATAAGACAATACATCACTATATTGTGTATAAAAAATGAGACAAAACAATAAGTGAGGATATTAGTTGAACATGGTATTATGCTTGAAATCAATCAAAGGAATTTTTAGATTTATTATTTAATCGATATTTGCAATATAAATGAAAGAAAATGTATAAAGAAATTATTATTGATGAATGACAAGATATTTCAAAGTATATGATAGAAAATCTGTTAAAATTAACTGACCATATATCAATATTTGCTGATGACCATCAACAAATTCAATGATGAGCATCTATACAAGAAATGTCAGAAATTCTATTATCATGATTTGATGAGCCAGAACAATTAACTAAAGTTATGAGAACCACAAAAGAAATATTTGAATATGCTGTTGAAACTTTTTTACCTGAAGATGAACAGGCTCATGGTATGCAAATAGCAAAATGATGTATAAGTATACCTGAATCTAGACCTGACATGAACAGTTGGTATGAAGAAGACAATAACTCTCGATACATAAGTATTGAAAATTTAATTGAAAAATTATTAAATCAAGATGATGAACTGACTGCAAAATGAAAACTAAAAATTTCGAATATAATGGTTGTTTGTCCATGAAAAGTTGAAATTAAGCAATTAAGTAAAATTCTTATATGAGATAAGATTTTACATAGTATATATTATAATTGAATAGAATTTGATTGAACTAATAATCAATTGGCAAGTATTGCTACAAATGATTCATCATGAGATGAAAACAATATCCTTATAACAACATATAAATCCGCTAAATGATTAGAGGCTGATTGTGTAATCATTTATATATCGGATATAGAATATCAAAAATATATGGAATGATGAGATAAATCAGATAATACATTTTATACATTATCTACAAGACCAAAAAGAAAATTATTATTCGTTACAAATTTTCCTTTATCTGAATAATTAAATACCGACAATGGAGAAAAAATGCTTATTAGAAAAGATTCAATATTATATTAATGCTGAAGAAAATTGTTTAGATAGTGAAATTCGTATAGCTAAAAAAAGTAAAAATGTTATTCATTCTATTAATTTAGATGAAATATTTTGACCAGAAGAAAATAATTTAAAAGAAAATAATTTAGAAGAATATAAACCAGAACACATTTCTCATGAAAAAGATTTTTGGAATGAGAATAAAGATTTATTATATGATTTACTAGAAAAAAACCAAATTACAAATTCTGATTTTTTGATTCTAAAAGATGCTATTACCATAATACGTTGAAAATATTTTATGGATGATAACTATCAAACAATAGATAAAGAATATCAAGATATGTGCAAATTCTTTGTAAAATTGCAATTAAAATACAATGATATATGAATATTAAATTTCTTGAGATATATTAATCATGAATCTTGATATTATAAAAGAGTGAAAGCTCTTACATTATTCAGATTATTATCAAACCCAAAACAAGAAATAATATGAGTTCGTGATGAGATATGCTCTTTTTTATATGACTCTATCAAAGTTGAGCCTGATTCTTATGAAATAGCTCAAAATATTCTTAAAGAATATATAGAAAAAGTTTTCACTATTGCATGTACAACATATGATTCAAGAATTGAATTTATAAGTGGATGAGATAATAATTGGAATATTCGATGTTGAAATAATGAATTTGTTGATTGGCTTTGGAAATACATAAATTGAGAAAAAATCGATTCTGAAACTATTTCTATTGAAGATCATAATGATGAAGAAATAGTAGAGAATTTAAAGTCAAAGTTAAAAGAGAAAGAAGATGAAACTGAACAAATAAAAAAAGAACAAGAAGCTATTCTTCAAAAGCAAAAAGAATTAGAAGAACAATTGGATAAAATTAAAGTTTCATACAATGAAGATCTTAAGAAAAAAGAATTAGAAAATGCCGAATTGCAAGCTAAAATATCGTTATTACAACAAGCTAATGAAATAAGTAAACAAAAAGAAACTAAAGAAGATATTATTCCATCAACAGAAGATTTAGAAGAAAAAAGAAGCTATTATCGTATATTGATTGTATGATGATCTGATAAAGCCAACAAAAAATACAATAATCTTTTGAAAAACTGATTTAATTGAGAATTATTTAAGAGATTTAAAATCAAACCAGAACAATTGTGAGAATTATACGGAGATTATAATAAACAAAAAACTCAAAAAGATTTTGCAAAAAAAATTGAAAATGATTTATTGCTCTGAAATATAGATTTTGTGGTCGCTTTACAAACAGATCATGAAACATGATTATATAAATTATTAAATAATGGTGAATTCTTAAGTCGTATAACTTATTTTGCAGAAAGAGAAGAAAATAATCAAAATCCAAAATATAGTGACCAATCATTCACAGAAGACAGATTCTATTATTATTTATGAAGAGCTATTGAAAAATTTGAAAGAGCTGAGAATAACTCCATTGCCTAATTGATTATCTTTAAATCTTTTGTTTTAAAAATCAATAATGCCAAATTCAAAATCATTAATCAATATAAATGACAGAATATCCGAACTCGAAAAAGAAAAATTAAAGCTACAAGCAAAAAAAGATCCACTTTCTGCAAAAAAGATAAAAGCAAAACTTGAAAAAATCAATAAAGAATTGGAAAATCTTAAAAAAGAAAAAGAGAAAATGGAATTGCAAGCAAATAAAGATCCTTTTAAAGTCAAAAAATTAAAAGATAAAGCTAAAAATATTAATAAAGAATTAGAGGAGAAAACATCAGAAGAAAAAATTAATGAGCGAAAAGAAATAAATAAAGATAATCTAATTGAAATAGATGGAAAATTTTATCAAAAAAATAGCATATGGGGATTTGATTGAAGAAATGCTATAATAAAACTTGATGGAAAAGATTATTATATAAGTTACGAATACAATTTACAAACTCGTTGATATGATGAATATTATATATTATTAGATTCTAACCATATAAAATTTAATATTAATTGAGACACTATTTCTTGTGAACCAAAAGATGAACATGATTTTTACAAAGCAAAAATAAATTGAAAACTTTACTCCAAAAATGAACTAGTTAACATTGGTTCTTCTCTATACAGAGAATATAGACCAAAGACTGATTCAAATACGAAGAAAGCTGTTAGAAAAAATAAAGCAAAAGGAACTATACAGAAAATAATTATCTTTTTGTTTTATTGTTCATTTCCTACTATTATAATTTGAACTTTATTATGACTCATATTGGGTATCGATGAAATAGCTCTTTTATGATGGTGATTATGACTTTGAGCCGGAGCTCTTGCTATAATAATTTGAGCTGTAACAAATAAATTGTTTGAAGATTAAAGTAATTGGCATAGAATAAATTTCATTTTTTAAACTTATTAAAAAATAATATAAATATCAATTTATCTGATTAGACAGTAACTTTATCAAGATTAATTTCTCAGTTCATTAGTTTTGGTAACAATGTGTCTCTTATATTAACTAATTTTTCATTCTCTACTAAATTATTTTTAATTTTTTTCATAATTACCGATATTTTTTCTTCAAATTTGGCGTTTATTTCGTCTGTTCATAATATAAAGGATATTTTATTCATATTTTCTTGATTTAGTTTTAATTGTACAGCTCACGTTATTAATGATTTAATATTTATAGTCCTTAAAGCAAAGAATAAATGCTCTGTTGATATATTTGATCACTGAAGTACATGAGCATGATTATTAATTCGATTTTTTCACCATATATACTGCAGAACAGGAGTTCATTCATCTGTCATCACTGTTCAATCTTCTCATATTAAGAGATATGTTCAATCAAATATGTAATCATCAACATAATCTATAATCGAGGTAGCTCAATAATATGGATAGATTCATTTATGTTTCTCCCTTTCCCTGCTGGACATAGGCTTTCTCTTTGAGTCAAAGTTGTTTGATACTTCTTTTAAAGATACAATTTTATATCAAGGTTTAAGATCTTTGTAATATTCATTATATAAATTGTCTCAAATATCGTACAAATTATGGTTTATCTGATTATGTTACATAACTCAAATTATGGTTTATCTGATTATTCACATCTATTTTGTGGTCAAAATGATTTAGTATAGATACTACTTTATTTTGAATTTCTATATCTGGAAGCTCAACTTCAAAATTTTCAAAGCTACTTTTATTAACTATGGGCATGGTAGTTCATCATGCTAATGCTTCAATGCTTTTTGAATGTATTTTTAGATAATAATATAAGTAATCAACATTACAAAATGACTTAATGTCTGTTATTGAATTTATCTGTTGATTTGTTATGGCTTTTTGGGTTGGAATAAATACTTTTCAAACTGTTCATATACAACTAACACATATACTTTTAGTATCAATAATTAAATTTTTAAATGAATCTTTTACAAAATTTGTAAGATATCTTTCAGTAGATTTTATATATTTTGACTGTATGTTCATATCTCTAGGAGTAATGAACAAGAATTCATCATTATCATTAGAAAAAAATTCTGTCCTTTTAGTAGAAGGAGTTTTTCATGTAATTACTCTTCAGATATCCGATAATTTGTATTTAGTCATGATATATTAATTTATCATAAATATTTTCTATGAGCTAATTTAACATTATTTTGATTTACCATTGCATAACCCATTGTTGTATCAATTTTAGCATGTCATAATAGTCTTTGAACTTGTTCTATTGGCATTCACTTATCAATTGCTCTAGTTGCTAATGTTCTTCTAAACTTGTGAGGATAAGACTTATCAACATGAGATTTTTTTCAAATTTTTCTCACAATCAATTCAATAGCAGATATTGTTAATCTTTGATGTGGCTTCCTCTCTGATACGAATAATGCAGCATTACGATCTTTTCTTTCGGTTAGATATTTTTGTAAATGAAGTTTTGTTCTTGCATCAAAATAGACTTCCCTTTCTTTATTACCTTTTCCAAGAACAATACAAGACCTTTCTTCAAAATTGATATCATATCTATTCAAGTTTACCAACTCTCAAACTCTTATTCAAGTTATAAACAACAATTCAATAATAGCAAGATTCCTTATATTATTACAATTATCTCTCATTGTTTCAATATTTTCATCAGAATATGTACATTTAACAACTTTCTGTGTTTTTACTTTATGAATTTTTCTAACAGGACTTTTGATAATATGATCTTCTTCCTCTAACCATCCGAAGAAGCTTGAAAGTACTCTTCTTATATTATCAACCGTAATTAGAGAACATTTATTTCATTCTCTGTAGTTAGATAAATAATTTCTCAATTCTTCTGTTGTAATATCCTCTATTTTCAAATCAATTGACTCAAGAACATTACAAATAATCATTCTATAATATAAAAGTGTTCTTAACGAGCATCACTCAACTTTTTTAGCATCGAGGAATAAATCGATTAAATAATTGTTTTTCATGGTATTATTATTAAAAAATAAAACCATATATTTTAAAAACAATTATTATTTAATGCAAATTTTTACTCATCAACTTCATATTTCAATTCAGCTTGTCTAATAACTTTCTTTACTGCTTCAATACTTTTATCGGGTGGATAATTGTATTTAATCAACAATTTCCTAATCTCAACCCTTATACGAGCCCTTGCGTCTTCTCTTTTAAAGGCATCAAGAGTTAAATTTTCATTAATTATAACAACCAATTCTTTTGCTATTTGAACTAATACTTTATCTTCCATTAATTCTTTTACTTTTGGATCATCTCATAAAGCATCAAAGAATGCTTTTTCTTCAATACTTAAATCAAACTCATTTCATCTATTAATTTCTTCTTCCATATCCTTTTTCAAGTTAATAAGCTCCTGAATTACATTTTCAATATCAGCTATACTAACTCTTTGATTATAAGCATCTGCTATTTTGTTAAATCTATCACTAAATTTTTCTTGTATTGTTACATTTACTTTTCAAATCCTTCATATAGCAGTTTTGATTGCTCTGGCTAATATTTCGGCTGCTACATTTTTTTCTTTCATCTTACTTAACCTATTAACCATTTCTGTACTCAATAAATCAAGCTCATTACTCTTTGATAATTCTCAAAGATTTACCAATTCATCATCAACTATTGCTTGATCCAGCATTTCTGCCACCTTCTTATTAATTTCTGTAACATCTAATTTGTTTTCATGATGAATCTTAGATATAAATGATCTAACAGAGATAATAAATAATACTTTGTCTTTTACTTCATCATCAAGAACAGCATTACACAAAGTAAATAAATTCTTAACGTTTGAAGATATTTTCATAAATCTTTTTTCCTTTTCTGCGCTTGCTAAAATCCGATTAGCTCATCATTTTATAAGTTCATATTTTCACTTACTATCTAACTCTTTGAAATCACTATAATCATAACCGAAGAAGTCATTGTCAATTAATTCTAAATTATCCATCAAAGTTTTTGCTAGGATTTGATTATCAACAATTTTATCCTGATCTCTTGAAGTATAAGTTTTTAAAGCATCTAATAACCAACCTTTTAATCATATATAGTCTACAATTAGTCATCATGTCTTTGTTTTATAAACTCTATTAACTCTGGCTATAGCTTGCATTAAGTTATGAGCTTTCATAGGTTTATCCACATACATTGTTCATAGAGCCGGAACATCAAATCCAGTAAGCCACATATCAACAACTATAGCAATCTTAAATGTTTCATTTGGTTCTTGAGATTTGAATCTGATTTCTAATTTCTTTTTATCTTGCTTAGTTCATATTGCTTTTTGCATCTCTTCATCATCTTTATTACTTGGGGTAATAATCATATGAACTACATCTTTATATTCAGGCTTCAATTCTAAAAATTTCTTATACATAGTATACGCACTTTTCCTTGAATAAGCTACCACCATAATATGATCTGCATCCATAGTTTTCCTTTCCTCATAATGGTTAACGATATCTTTAACTATTAAATCTAACCTTTCTGGATCTTCAATAATTGCCGACATTTTAGCCATCATTTTTTTTGATGTTTCAATTGTATTTTCATCAGCTTCATTTAAATCAGCAAGTTGACTATAATATTTATCTATTTCATCCAATATCTTTTGATTCAATCAAATTTTAGCCATTCTGGACTCATAAATAATAGGTACTGTTGAACCATCCATAATAGCTTGAGTCATATCATATGTATCAATAACATCTCAGAACACACTTGATGTAGATTTATCTTTATTTTCAATTGGAGTTCATGTAAATCAAATATAAATAGCATTTGGTAATGCATTATGTAAGTATTTAGCAACTCAGAACTTCTTATATGCTTTTGTTCATTCACTATCAATTTTTATAACAGGATCTACTCAATAATGAGAACGATGACATTCATCAACCAATACAATAATATCATTTCTATCACTAAATAATCATGATTCTTCTTCAAATTTTTGGAGTGTTGTAAAGAATATTCATCATGATTTTCTTCATTTTAAGATGTCTCAAAGGATTTGCCTACTTGTAGCCTGCTGAGCATCTTGTTTTAAGAAACCGTTACAACTTAAAAAAGTTCAATAAAGCTGGTCATCTAAATCATTTCTATCAGTAACAACAACAATAGTTGGATTTGAAAGTAGCTTTATCATATTTCAACTATAAAATACCATACTGAATGATTTTCAAGAACCCTGAGTATGCCAAAGAATTCAAGCTTTTCATGTTTCTCTTCATTTTCACATAGTAGAACGGATAGCCTTTTTTACTCAAAAATATTGATGATACTGAGGCAATATCTTATAATCATTACTGTATAATATGAAGTTTTGTATTAAATCTAAGAGCCTTTCTTTCTTAAACATTCATTCAAAAAGTGTAGTATGAGTTTCCATATTAGGCTCAACTTTATCTTCTTCATTGATTTTTTTCCAATCAGAAAATCTCTGATAATCACTTGTTATAGTTCAAGCTTTAGCTGTTACTCAATCACTTATAACAAGAAATTCATTATATTTAAAAAGAGAAGGAATAGATATATTTTTATACATTTGAAGCTGGTTATAAGCATCAATTAATTTTACATCTTCATTAGTTGCTGTTTTTAATTCAATAACCACAACAGGAATTCCATTAATAAAAACTACAATATCTGGTCTTTTAGTTTCATGTTCAATTACTGAATACTGATTAATGGCTATAAAGTGATTATTCTCAATGTTTTCAAAATCTATAAGTTGAACATTTTTATAAACATATCCTGATTTTGTTTTAACTTCAACCGGTACTCATTCTCTTAAATATTTATGAAAATCTTTATTATCACGCACTACATTGTTATATTTTGATTCTTTAATCATTTTTATTGCCTCTCTGATACTATCGTCAGAAAAAGTCGGATTTATTTTTTTTAAATCATCAAAAAGATATTGCTCAAGTAGTACTTCATGATAATCCCTATCAACATGATATCCATCCAATGTATCATATTCTAAATCTCAGAATATTCCCATTGTCATGTTTTCTAAATCTTCTTCTGTGAATAACCCTAAAGGCATTTTTTAATTAATTATTGATATAAATATCAATTTATCTGATTAGATAGTAACATTATCAAGATTAATTTCTCAATTCATTAATTTTGGTAATAATGTATCTCTTATAGTTGATAATGATTCATTTTCATTATCATTATTAAACATTTTTTCATAAATGGGCTCAGTAACAAAATTAAATTTATCAATAAGATCCTTAGTCGGCAATACCAATTTTGTTTCACATATTCCCTTAGTTGATAAGTTAACTTGAACTCAGCTATTAGCTTTACTCCTTATTCTTTCCAAGAATTGTTGATTATTCGTCATTGTATATACAAATGGATATCATATTTCATCATATGCTCTTACTATTCAAACACGCTGATTAATGATAAATTCTCCATCTCTATCAATTAAAGCCGTATGTCATAGCAAAGGAGAAACACTAGCCTTCATATCAGTCATACACATCAAAATGTCTCATTTTTTAGATATAAACTTTTCCAATCATATACACTTATCTTTAAGAATCCAACTTTTTGTTTTTGATTTATCAATTCGTCATTCCGTTTTAATATTTCACATTTTAAATATTTTATATGAATTGTTTATTTCTTCATCAGACATATCTTCTGTGTTAAATCAGTATCAATTTGAGAACTTCATAATAGAATCAAATGTAGTTATATTCCAATTTATTGGTATCATTCATAATTCAGATTCTTTTAATTCTCAATCAGAATCAGGATATGAATATTCAACGAATCGTTTATTAAATATTGAATCAATATAATTTTGCAAATTATGGTTTATCTGATTATTCAGAATAATTTTATTGTTAATTTTATTAAAAACTCAAACAATTTTTTGTTGGATATTTAAAGATGGAAGATCTATTTCAAGGTTCTCAACAATTTCTTTTTTTAAATTTTTGAAAACTGATCCATTTGCCAAATTAATTATATTTAATCTATTAATTAAAAACCAACAATACAAGTATTCAATATCTAGTACACTATCATCAAGATTTTCAAAATACAAGAATCAATCATGTAAGCACATATCTTCTCAAAGAAAAACAGGCACTCAGGGAGTAGCTGAATTAGTTAAAATTAAAGTTCATTTTTTTACATATCTTGTATTTTTTAATCATTCAGGTTTTATAAATTCTTTTGTATCATAAACAAACTTATCTCAAATAGAAAAATCTGATATCTTAAGTCGTCTATATCAACTATTAGTTAGATAATCTATTATTGGTCTTGGTGAAGATCCTCTAAATACTTTTACTAAGTCTTTAATCTTCATTGTATTAATAGTTTATAACCTAAGTAAAATATCAATTTATCTGATTAGATAGTAACATTATCAAGATTAATTTCTCAATTCATTAGCTTCGGCAATAAAGTATCTCTCATATTTGTTAATTTTATATTCATTTCTGTATTGTTCATAATTTTATCACAATTAGCTTTAATTAGGCATGAGAATTGCTTCATCTTTTGTTCATCTGGTATAATTAATTCAAAATCTTTGAAACAATTTTTACTCAAATGAAGAACAGTTGATCAAGATACATATTCCAATGCAAAGTTCTTAAAGACTGAAGATTTTAATGTAGCATATAAATAATATTTATCTATATTTATTGGCTCAATTTCTACAACATCCATTGAATATATAATCTTATCAAATCAACCAGTATTAATTATTAATTCAGTATTTCAAACAATATCTGCATTTTGAGTAAGATCAGTACATGCAACCACAATATCAGATTTATTCAATATAAACTTTTCAACATTTTTCAAAGGAGATATTGGTTTAAATCATCAAAGTTTAAATCATCCATTCCTTTCAAAATTTTTAATTGTAACCATTCATATTTCAGAATCATCAACTAACTCTTTTCAAGTATATGAGTATCAATTGTTTATATTAGCATAATCCGTTAATTTACATAATTTCCAATCATTTGGCAAATCTCAATCATAATATTTTCAGAAGTATTCATTAAATAATTTATCATTAATTTGATACAAATTATGGTTTATCTGATTATTGAGTTCTATTTTATTGTTTAATTTATCTAAACAAGTGATAGCTCTTTGCTGATATTCCAAAGGAGGAATTTCTACTTCAAGTGAATTTAATAATCAAAAATTAATAGCAGGCATTGTAGATGAATTCTGAGAAGATCTTAAGTAATTATAAACCATTTCAGAAGATAAATAATAATACATGTATTTATTCAATACTATATTATTATCTAAATTTATTTTAAACATATTATTTGCTATTATTCACTCTTTTCAAATAACAACTTTTCATGCGGTTTGAGATCAATATCTAATCATAACTAAATCATCTTTAGAGGCATAGTATCTATCTCAATAATTTTCAACATATCTTATAGGTTCATTTTCATTTGTAAAATCTACAATTCTTAGGAATCTTCTATATCAATCTTTCTGCTCTGGATACTGATCTCATATTTCAACCTGTTTTCATTGGCTGAAATTTGCAATGTCTCATAATTTATACTTTTTAAACATTGTAACCTATTTCTCATAAAACTTTTTTAATTTCTGCATCCAATCTATTAGATTCTTCCATCTGTCTTCACAACTCTTCTGTTAAGTTCTTCATTTTTTCTTCAAATGGAATTCAGTCATCATCTGGTCATTCTACTCAAACATATCTTCAAGGAGTTAATACATAATCATTTTCTCTAACTTCTTCTATATCAGCTTTTTTAACATATCACAAGGCATCCTCAAAATTATCATTATTTTGATAATCATGGTATGTACTAGCTATTTTTTGAATATCTTCTTTTGTTAATTCTCTTAATCTTCTTGTAACCATTTCTCACATCTTAGAAGCATCTAAGAATAAGATTTTTCCTTTCTGCTTCTTATTCCTATTGATAATCCATATAGAACAAGGGACCGTTACAGTATAGAATAAATTAGCAGGCATTGATACTATACAATCTACAAGATCAGCTTCTATTAAGCCTTTTCTAATTTCTCATTCTTGTCAACTAGCCGAAAGTGAACCATTAGCAAGGATACAAGCCATTTTACCATTCTGAGATAGCTTAGAAACCATGTGTTGTAACCAAGCATAGTTTGCATTGGTCTTAGGAGGTAATCAGAATTTCCATCTCGGATCTTTCTCTACTTTATCTCTATCCCACTCAAGATTAAAAGGAGGATTTGCTAAAACAAAATCAGCTTTTAAATCTTTATGCAAATCCTCAGTAAATGTATCTGCTGCAAATTTACCTAAATCTCATTGAAGTGATCTAATAGCAAGATTCATTTTTGCTAATCTCCAGGTTGTAGGATTTTTCTCTTGTCAATAAATACTGATATTATTCAAATTACCTTGATGATCTTGAACAAATTTCAAAGATTGAACAAACATTCAACCTGATCCACATGCTGGATCATATACTCTTCATGCATATGGTTCTATCATTTCAACCATTGTTCTTACAAGACATGCTGGAGTATAGAATTCTCAACCTTTTTGTAATTCGTTTTTTGCAAATTGTCCTAAGAAATATTCGTAAATTCTTCATAAAACATCTCTTTCAACGGCTTCTTTAGATCAAATTTTAATATTAGTAAATAAATCTACAATCTCTCAAAGATTAACATTTCTCATTGTAGGAGTATTATAATTCTTAGGTAATACATTTTTCAAAGTAGCATTATCTTTTTCAATTAATGTTAAAGCATTATCAATTATTTCTCAGATGTTTGGAGCTTTAGAATTTTCAACAAGATAGCTCCATCTTGCTTCTTTTGGCACATAGAAAATATTTTTTTCAGTATAACAATCTCTTTCTTCTTCAAGTCAGTATCATTCATCAACTAATTCTTTATATCTTTCTTCAAAAGAATCAGAAATATATTTTAAAAAGATTAGTCATAAGATGATAAATTTGTAATCAGAAACTGATACGGCTCATCTCATTTTGTCCGCAGAAGCCCAAAGCTTGTCTTCAATTGCTTTTAGATTATCTTCATTCATTGCAAAAAATTTTGAAAATAAAAATTTTCGTTAGCTTCTATTTACTGTTATTTTGCCTTTTGTCAAGCCGTACTTTTTCAAAAGTACATAAAAAAAGAATCTCCGAAGAGATTCCTTTTGCCACACAAAAATTCCATTATGGACTTTTTGCAGTTAATTAATACTAATTTCTATTCTCATTTCAATCTATCAAATACATTTTTTGGTTTTTCAATACCATTATCTTTTATAAATCTATGAACTCATTCTGGATCATATTTTTCTAATTCATATAAATCCATTTCATATATAGGATATGATACGAATCATGATTGAACATAATCTATTAATGTTCATAAATTATATCTTTGGACAAATTCCTCAGCTCATGGAAAGTTATTAATGTCCAATACACAATATCATTTGTCCTCAAAATCTTTAACAAAAACAGATAAATCTGTATAATATTCTCATGTATCTTTTTCATAAAGCATGATAGCTAACTGATTATTTTGAACATATTCTTCAACTGATAAAAGAATATCTATATCCTTTCATGAGTAATCTTTTAACTTCAATGGATTAAGTTTTTTCATACTAACAAAACACAATAAATAAAAACATATTAATTTATTTCTGTTTTTATTCAATAGGCTCAGCCATTTTTGCTTCTGCTATTTCTTTAGCAGATTTTTCTGGCTTTTTTATTTCTATTTCTTCAGGATTCATAATATATTCATAACATTTTTCGGCATAAAGAACATCTCATTCACAATATTTTTCTATCCAATCAAAATTATTTGCTAATAATGCAGATGCAACATATTCTCATGTTCATTCAGATTTTGGTGATTCTCATAATAAAGTCATTGATAATAAATCTAATGAGCATCAAAATGATGTATGTTTCCGAATCTGCATAACATCCACCATTACATCATCTAACTCCCATGGTTTAACATTAGCAATATCTAATCACATAGGAGGGAGATATCAGTTAATGATATACCTCTTCCAAAGAAAAGGTATATCAAAGTTATAAATATTAAATCATCATAACCTATTCATTTGCTGATGTAAAATAGGAAATACTTCTTCTAATAATTTCTTTTCATCAGAATCCTTAATTGATATAGTTTTTACCTTATCTCATAATTTAAAACTTACACATACAACTTTTGAGAATTCAGGATAAACTGAAGCTTTTTTAATGTATCAATTGAATGTTCATTCGATTCATTCATTAGTTTCAGATTTCTTTTCCCATAGTTTCCTTTTAGGATAAGTTGCTCGTTCAACCTCCGTTAAACATTCAGGAGCAGTTTCTATATCAAACCATAAAATATTTTTATTGTCCTTCATATTTCTTTTTCATCCAATCATATAAAATATCAAAATTTTCTTTATACATTCAGAATTCTACAGTTCAATTATTTACTAATTGAGTTGCACATTGCATAGCACATACAACTAATTGAGCATTTGCATTATTACTAAATCATCATGAATATTTTTTCCTTTCCTTTCTTTCTACAATATTTTTAAATCAATTCTGATCTTTAATCACATAAGTTAATTCCATTCAAACAGTTACTCAGTCCTCAGACTTTTTAAGCATTGAGCCTTCATCTCAATTTTCCATTTTAACTACAAATCTAAACATTTTTCACATTGATGTATCTACTTCTTTAGTAGAAATAATATTTGCAATTTTTGATGTTCTTTCGTCCATTTTAATAATTAATTAAATAATAAATCAGTAATTTTATCATTTGCATACTCTTGTCATTTAGTCTGCTGCAGTCAATAAATATCATCTTCACATACTCATCTTTCAGTCATATCAACATAAAACTTTTCATCCAATAAGTCCCTGAAGAACTTTTCTATAGTTTCATATCATTCTGCTAAATCTGTTCATGATCTAATATCACTAATTGCTTTTCGCAATTGTCTTTGTTCATATATTGTCCACCTCATTTTAATCCAATGTTATGAAATAAACTATACCATAGCCGTTTTCTTGCATAAACTCTCTCTGAAATTTTGTAAATTCAAACGAATCTCATTTCTTTCTTCTTCTGTAAGTTCTTTAGTTTCCTCAATTTTAACTTCTTGCTTTTTTCTTCATGTGAAATATTCATCATCATATCTTCATTCATTTAACCATCATTGTGGCCATTTAATAAATTGATCTTCAACTTTTTTTAATCTGATTTCTCTTGCATAATCTGATGCTTTTTGAGTTATGTAATCTGAATCAACTCATGAAGCTATTCTTTTATTCCATGCTTCATATGCTTTTACTTTTCATTTCTTTTTTGGATAAACATTCCAAAATTTCTCAAATTCTTCAGAATAAATTTTCCTTGCTCAAACGGCAGTTTGAGTATTATTTATTTCTTTTTTTTGTTCTTTGTTCATCGTTCTTTGTTCATTGTTCGTAGTTCTTTGTTCTTGGTTGTTTTGGGTTGTTTTCTGGTTGTTTTCTGGTTGTTTTAACATGTTTTGAAGGCTCTTAACTGCATTTTGATTTCATTTAGGAGCTCATCATTTCTTTCAATTTTCTATAGCAGCTTTAGCAAGCTTAACTGATTTGTCTACTGAGAATCTAGATCATTCAAATAGAGCATAAGCGATTGGATCATCATCAAGTTTTGGTTCAATACCCATGAATGCATATTGCATAATAGCATCCAATGTATTTCATCTTACTTCTTTTGGAAATTTCGCCAAAATCTCGTATTGATCCGCAAAATATTGGATATACATAATACAAGTGATAGAAGATAAAACTTTATCAAACAGGGAATATAACTGATAATGCTCTTGCACAAATTCTGGTTGAAAGTTCCACTATCGGTTCGTCAATCAACGAGCAGAAACAAAAAGAGCAGGATGAGATGTGTCTATCTCAGTTCCTGCTCCTTATCTAGAATTGAAGCAAGAAAGAGAAATAGCATCTCGGAAGCTGTGGATCTTCTGAAATGCTATTTACCTTTCCTACTAAGTAATAGCTCCACAGCAAATTTTAGTCAATATAGCTGTGAAGACTACCTATGCCCGCACAATAAAAAAGTCTTCAGCGTTGAGAACTGAAGACATTCGTATTTTTGATATGATTTACGGCTTTACATTTGGGCGCGGCTGGGTTCGAACCAGCGACCAATCGGTTATGAGCCGACTGCTCTAACCACTGAGCTACACACCCAGCAACACTTCATTATATAATGATTTATTTTCCATTTGCAAGTATATTTCACTTTAAAGGGTAGTTCACAAGAAAATCCAAAAAATTTCATCCTTGAAAAAAAAAGAAATAGTCTTATAATGAAAATATCTTTATTTTTCTCTTACATGTAATGAAAAAAGTTGCACTGATTGTTTTTGATGGATTTGGAATTAATGAAGTCACCCCTGAAAATAATGCGATTGCTTTAGCAAAAGCGGATACGATTCATTCTTTATTTTCTCAACACCATGCGAAAATTGAAGCAAGTTCTCATTTTGTAGGACTTCCAGAAGGACAGATGGGAAATAGTGAAGTTGGACATATGACTCTTGGTACAGGAAGAGTTATTAAGCAATCTCTCGTTGCTATTGATGATTATTTTAAAAATCATGAGTTTGAAACTTTACCAGCATTTCAAAAAGGAATGGAACATTTAAAGAAATATGGAGGGAATCTTCATATTTTAACTCTTTTTGGTCCTGGAGGAGTCCATGCAAGTGGAAATCATCTCACAGAAATTCTCAAAATTATCCCTCATGAAATTCAGACTTTTCTTCATCTTTTTTGAGATGGAAGGGATTTACCTCCACAGTCAGCTTATGAACTTATGCAAGATTTGGAAAATACCTTGACACAATATCCTAATGTCAAAATTTCCAGTTTAGGAGGAAGATATTTTGCTATGGATAGAGATAATAATCGAGAAAGAATCCAAAAAGCATATGATGAAATTGTCTTAAACCAGACTCAAACAAGCCTCTCCCCTAGTGAATATATCCAAAAATGCTATGATGAAGGAAAAAATGATGAATTCTTACCACCGGTAAGTTTTGTGGATGGAGAAGGAATCGAAGCAAATGATACCGTTTTCTTTTTGAATTTTAGAACAGATAGAGCAAGACAATTAACCCAAGCTTTAATGGTTTCAAAAAGTCAAGAAAATGCTGATTCTTACGAAAAGTGGGATCCTAATTTCACGGTAAAAAGTCTTCCCAACATCTACCTTGCAACGATGACAAAATATTTTAAAGAATATGAAGGAGATACTTTCTTACCTGAAAAATCTATTGAAAATACACTTTCTGAAGTCCTTGCAAAAAATGAAATTAGACAGCTTCACCTTGCAGAAACCGAGAAATTTGCTCATGTGACAAAATTTTTCAATGCTGAAAAGGAAATTGTATATGATGGACAGAAAAATATTCTCATTCCTTCTCATAAAGTAGCAACTTACGATCTCGATCCTGAGATGTCTGCTCAAGAAATTATGGATACATTTAGGAAAGAAGTTCAGAATTATGACTTTTTTATCATTAATTTTGCTAATGGTGATATGGTAGGTCATACAGGGGTAAGAGAAGCAATCATCCATGCAGTAGAAAAATTAAATACTATTGCAGAAGAACTTATCGAAATCAGTGCAAAAGAAGGGGTTGAGATTCTTCTCACTGCTGATCATGGAAATTGTGAGGATATGGGAACTGTAGAAAATCCAATTACTTCTCATACTACAAATCTCGTACCATGTCGATATCTTTCTCATGGAGAAGTACAAAATTCTCTGAAAGATTATGGAGCATTATATGATTTTGCACCTACGGTATTAGATTTATTTGAAATCGAAAAACCTGAAGAAATGACCGGAAATTCTTTGATAAAATAAAAGACTCCCCTGGGGAGTTTTTTTTATTTTTCCATTGATAAAAAAAACGATTTTGATATGTTGATACTGTAATTTACTTTGCAAAATACCAATGTGGGGATTTCCGATTCTTTTCATAACTTTTTGAATGTTTTTTTATCTTCTTTGGAGAGGGAAAGTACTTTTCTGATGGAACATTGCCAATCGAATTCTTTGAGTCATTTCCATCGGAATTGCAGGAATAATGCTCAGTAGTTTACTGGTCAATCGACAAGGAGGAGGAGAACGAGTAGATATACTAAAAACATTAGCTTCACGAATCTTAGTAGGAGCTTTCGTTTTCAGCTTTTTCTGCATCATAGAACAAATTATTTCCCATCGATATAAAATCAATCCCCGAATATTTCTTTGAATCGTCACAATCATTTTCTGAATTTGAAATTTCTTTGCTTTACATACCACAATCACTCCTCTAGAAATAAGTTCTGAGAAAATCACGAACGAAAAGAAATTCCTTGTAGTAAGTGATATTCATGTGGATTTTATCTTTTCAACCTTCCATTTAAAAAAGATTAAAAATCTGATTGAAACAGAAAAACCAGACGCAGTTCTCTTTATTTGAGACTTATTCAACAAAGCACATCCTTGATATGAGAAATTTTATAACATCTTTGAAGGAGAAGAAACTCCCCTCTTTGCAGTGATGGGAAATCACGACATTATGGGAGACAAAGACTTATTTTATAGCATTCAGAATCTCTCTCCTATTAAAATACTAGCAAATGAAAGTATCGATTTTTCAGGAATCAATCTTGTAGGAATTCTAGATAAAAGTGCTCGAAAGGGGGAAAGTATTGATGAAGTATTACACAGTTTTCCCTTACCCACAAATAATCAATTTACCATTTTTCTTACGCATCAACCTCTTACTTTAGATAAAATTAAAGAATATCCTTTTGATTTGGAACTCGCAGGACATACCCATAGAGGACAATTTTATGGATTGAGAAAAGTAGTAGAATGGGTAAATGGATATGGATACGGAAGATACGATGAATATGGGAAAACCGCATTTGTCACTCAAGGAATTGGAACTCGAGGACTCCCTTTTAGATTAGGAACACAAAGTGAAATAGTTCTTCTTCATCTTATGCCTAAAAATTCATAAAATCTTCATTCGGTTAAAATCTCTTGTAACAGCCAAATAGAAATGACAGTAAAAAAACAAAAATAGAAATGTCAGTTTTACGACTTAGAATTTCAAGAAAGATAAGAGCTTCTTTCTTGAAATTCTAATGGTGTACAACCATCGAATAATTTTATTTCTCAATAAATTGTCTCTTTCACTATTATCTTTTTACTTTTTAAAATCAAATTCTTTTGTAACTGCAGTTCTCTGTTTTTATATTGAATTGTACCATCTCTTTTTATAACTCTTGTTTCTATCGCAGCAAAATACCAATCATAATTTTTCATTGTTTCTTTTGAGATTTGTTCATGATTATTACTTGAATCTTTTGTTAATGATCAATACTTATTATTATGTCGTTGTAAATATTCTTCTTGTAAGTATTTATTTCCATCTTCCTTATTTTTTATTCCTTTTAATCTCATCTTTTTTACTAAACGATTCTGTAATGTTTTATTTACTCTTTCCACTCTTCATTTAGCTTCTGGACTATGTGCATAAATTACTTCAATTCATAACTTTTCCATTCATTTTTGAAATCTTGTTCTATTTTTTTCATCTCGTTGATCTTGGGGAGAATGTACCTTATATGTCGCATGTTGATCTAAGTAAATTGATTGTGGTTTCCCAAATTTCTCTATATATTCTTTCCAAAATTCTAACACATCTTGAAGACATTCATTTTTTGTAAATTTTGTGTAAATGCTTCCTCTTGCATCATCTATTGCTACTAAAAGACAATTACTCTCTCCATTTTCAAACCAATCGTGATAACTTCAATCAAATTGAACCATCTCTCCATAACTTCACTTTCTATTTCTTTTTTGATGTTTAATTTTCCTTTTCTTTGCTTTAGAAACTCGTATCCCATTTCTTATCATTAATTGTCTTAACGTTTCTCTCCCTATTATAATACAAAATTCTTCTTCTAAATAGTCTTTTAATTCAGTAGGACTAAAATCATGTAATTTCGTATTATTCATAAAAATATTAATAATTGTTCAATATTTCGTATTCTCTCATTGATGATTTGATGGTTTCCCTTTTAATCCATGATATAAATGTTGAGTCTTTTTATATCTATCTTTTAACCTATAAATTGTCCTTTCTGAACGTTGTATAAGATTTTTACAATCCTCCATAGAGATTTCTTTGTTAATTAATTTTTCAATTATTCTTTCTTTTGTCTTTAACATTTCTAATTCTTTATCAGTAAAATTCATTATTTGTTAGTTAAAGAATAAAATTTTTCTTTAACTTATTTTACTGACATTTCTATTTTTGCCAACTACTGTCATTTTAACTTTGCTGTGACATCGGTTAAAATCTCTCTTGCGATTCTCTCTGTTTTTACTAATATTTAGAGGGAAAAATATTTTATTTTATAGGTTGAAATGGTATGAAAAAATCAGCTTTTTTATCTCTTTTAGGAGTTTTGGGAATCTCATTTCTCCTCACATGATGCTTAGAAAAACCTGATCAACCAGAAAATCTTCCAGAACATCAAGAAAAACAAGAAGAAAAATCTGAAAGTATTTCTCTGTCTGCTTTTGGAACGGAGCCTTTCTGGGATTTGACGATTTCAGGAAATGAAGCTGTATTTTTTGAAACAAGTATGGAGGAATATGAAAATAAGAAAACCTTTCCTATTACAATGAAAATCGATCAAGAAAATTACGTTTTCTTCAATACGGAACTTGAAGGAAGCTTTGAGAAAAAATCTTGTGTCGACGGAGGGAAAGGAGATTTGCATGAATATACCGTAAATCTTACTTACCAAGGAACTAAAAAATTTGAAGGATGTGGAGATTTTTGAAATAACGATGAAAATACGGAATTTGGAGCAGATGTGCATGAAATTGAGCCTTTTTTACAAACTTGTCAAAATACGATTCCTCTCGAATTTTACGATATCCCAGGAAAACAATTTTCTCGAGGATTAGTGAAAAATGTGGGACCATTTTATAAGGTTCCTGGAGTTCTCTCTTTTCAACAACAAGGGGAACGAAAAACGTTTGATTTTGACTGTATCTTTGATATTACTCAAGATAGTACAGACGCTTATCCGCTTTTCGGAGATCGCTATCTCAATGAAGAGGAAGAAAAATGTTTAAAAACTATTGAAAATACTACTAAAGAACCACTCGCTCAAGAGCCTCAGACTTTTGTTTCTCTTGCCTGTGCTCCAAAACAGTATGGAATCGAGTTTTATTCAGGATATATCTATACTTCTACATATGAAGATTTAGGGATCGAGGTTGAAACTTCAAAAGGATTTAATGCCTTTTTACAAAAAGAAGAAAAATCTGATTTAGAAAGACATGGACATAGAATTTCTTATTTTGCTCCTTATGGAGAGATCCAAAAAAATGAATATGAATATTTGCAAGTATTCGATAAAAAGCCTGATGAAGATTTAAAACTCCTCATCAAGAAAAAACATTTTGCAGAAGGATGTACGATTAAAACGGAAAATTATTTCTTTCAAGATTTAGTTGAAAGTCCAGAAGGGGTGCTTATTTATTCTACTCAAAAAGATGCTGAAGAAGGTCCTATCGCTTGTATCGTCGGAGAACCAAATTATGAAGAAGAAAAATACAATGCGTATCGATTCTTTGAGTCAAGAGATAAAACAAAATATTATCAAGTTTCATTCCATAATCAATGTGGAGCTGGACCTTGTTCAAGATTTGGAAAGATTCGTTTATTATAAGGATAGGTTATAAATCTTACTTTTAGTATTTTTCCACCTCATCGTGAAGATATTTTAATTCGACTCCTGCATTTTTAAAGATTTCTTCACTATCATGATAATCATGATATCTTTTACTACAAACCACTTTTTTGATTCCACAAGCAACCGTAATATGAGCACAATGTCTAATACTACAAGGAGTCATCGTAACATACATTGTTGCCCCATCAAGTGCATATCCATGTTTTGCTGCAGAGGAAATAGCTACTTGTTCTGCACAATTATTTCTCATACAATGATCTGTTTCTCTTCCATCTTCATGGACGACATGCCACATTTTATGTCAAACTTCCTGACAAGTAGGAGACCCTTGAGGAGCATCTGCTGCTCCAAAAGCAATAATCTCTCCATTTTGTACAAGTAAACATCCACAATTTCCTCTATTACAAGTCGAAGTTTTTCCAATTTCGGATGCAACTGCTAAAAAGTATTCATCTTCTGAAGAAAAATCTGATTTTTTAATATGGTATTGTTCAACAATTTCTTGTTCTGTTAATTTTCCGTCCATAATAAAGAAAAAAAAAGATAAAAATCTGAATCATTTGAAAGTATCTAATTATATTCAGATTTCTTCTTTTTTTCAAATAAAAAAAGATTACCTCACGATAACCCCTATGTAACAAACTAAACTTTAAACTGGTGGGTGATATAGGACTCGAACCTATGACCCCCTGCTTGTAAGGCAGATGCTCTAGCCAACTGAGCTAATCACCCATTTTAAATGGCGGTCTTACGGGGAATTGAACCCCGGTTAGAAGATTGAAAGTCTCCTGTCCTAACCACTAGACGATAAGACCACTGCACTCAAGTTCAAATAATGGCGGGACGGAAGGGACTCGAACCCTCGACCTCCTGCGTGACAGGCAGGCGTTCTAGCCGGCTGAACTACCGCCCCAGGACGCATTATTACTTTAAACTTCTAATTTTAACATAGCCAGCTAACGGAATCGAACCGATAACCTACCGCTTACAAGGCGGTTGCTCTGCCAGTTGAGCTAAGCTGGCATCAATTCCTTTTACAAGGAACTAATGACTTTTCAAATTCAAACTATTTACTTTCTGTAGCATGAAACATTTTTGCAACTCTTGCTTTTTTTCTACTTGCATTTCTAGGCTTTAAGATTCCTACTTTCAAACATTTATCAATATATTTGTAAAGCATACTTAAATCTGTTAATGCTACTTTTTCTCCTTTTTCGATAGCTTTAATGAATTTCTTCATAGCCATTTTCATTCTAATTTTAAAATCTCTATTTCTCGCTGCGAGTTTCTGAGATCTTGATACTGCTTTTTTTGCTGATTTAGTAAGTGGCATTAATAATTCAAATTACGAAATAGAAACAAACACTCCGGGAGAGGGGCTCGAACCCACGACCAAATGGTTAACAGCCATCTGCTCTACCACTGAGCTATCCCGGAATAGCTTGGATGAAAATAATATATTAAAGTATTTTTGAATTTCAAGAGATTTTTTCACTTTTTTTCAACAAGGAGAAATACCAATTGAAACGTACCGGGAACAGGACTCGAACCTGCACACCGATTGGCACTTGGTTCTAAGCCAAGCATGTCTACCAATTCCATCATCCCGGCATTTTATTTTCGGAAGCTAGGATTCGAACCTAGAACCCCCAGATTCAGAGTCTGATGCTCTACCAATTAAGCTACTCCCGATTGGTAGTAAAATACTCTTCATACTATATTCATCTTGCGGGGGATGGAATTGAACCACCTATCTTCGGGTTATGAGCCCGACGAGATACCGTTTCTCTACCCCGCATTGAAATAAAATTGGGAAACCAGGATTCGAACCTGGACAGACGGAGTCAAAGTCCGGCGTCCTACCATTAGACGATTTCCCATTTACAAAGTATAAATTGCTGAAGAAGGGACTCGAACCCTCAAGCCGTAAGGCATACGCACCTCAAGCGTACATGTATACCAGTTCCATCACCTCAGCATTCGGTAACTTTTTCTTGCAAACTCTTTTATAAGGATAATAAATTAAAAATCAACTATTTTTTTACTTTTTTTCATTTTTTGAGTTTTCAGCAAAATAAAAGGGATTTTTTTGATTTTTTTTCTCTCTTAGGATATACTTAAAGGGAATAGTTTAAAAATACTTTACCTTATAGCTATAAAAAGATGAAAAAAATTCTGACAATACTCTTGGGACTCTTCTTTTTTGGAGGGATCGCCAACTTCTCTTATGCGAGTGAAGTAAGTACTACCGACAGTTTTTGTAAAGAACAAATCACAAAAGGAGCTGATAAAACTGCAAATGAAGCAAGTTGTGTAGCCGCAAATTGTACTTACATAAAAAGTTCAGATAAATGTCTCTCTTGTGACGGAATCAAACTAAATACCAATATCCCTTTTATTGGGAACTGCATTCCAAGTTCAAGTCAACAAGAGATTTTTCCTCTCTTTATTGGAGGATTAATAAAATTCGCAACATCACTCCTTCTCTTAGTAGGATTTTTATGCATTTTAGTAGGAGGAGTTCTGATTGCTTCTGATAAAGTAACTGAATGAAAAAATTTAATCATGAAAGTTGCACGAGCATTAGCAGCAGTTTGAGCCTCAGGAATTATTCTAAAAATTATCAATCCAAATTTCTTCAGTTAACCACAAACCTCGAAAATAAGAAGCATTTGAAAAAAGGATCCTGATGAATATGATAAGTCAGGATTTTTATCTTTTTTCGATACTACATGTTAATCGATGCACATACTCATCTTAATGAAGAACGCCTTTTTATCCATCGAAAAAAACATTTGGAAGAGTTTCAAAAAGAATGAGGGGGGATCATCATCAATTCTGGAGCAAATCCTTTTTATAACGAAAAAGGGATCCTCATTGCAAAAGAAGCACCGGCAGATTTTCCAAACCTTCTCGTTAAAACAACCGTAGGAATCCATCCCTGTGATATAAAAAAAGAATATAAAAGTCAGATCGAAGAAATCGAACAACTCTACTTAGAGAATAAAGATAATATCGTCGCAATTGGAGAGTGTGGAATAGATTTACATTTTCCAGAAAGTGAATCGGTAGAAATTCAACAAGAAGGATTTAGATTACATGCAGAACTTGCAAAAAAATATCAACTTCCTTTAGTCATTCATTCTAGGGATGCTTTTGAAGAAACGTTTGAAGTTTTAAAAGACTTTTCTGAGCTAAAAATTTATATCCATTCACGAGCCTACTCAGAAGAAGACCTCAAAAAATGCGAACATACGTTTCCTCACCTTCGAATCGGAATTAACAATATTTTCACTTATCCAAGTGCAAAAATAGCAAGAGAAGCAGTTTTAAAAAGGACATCTGCAAAACTCTTAATAGAAACCGATGCACCTTACCTTCCTCCTCAAAGTAAAAGAGGAGAAATAAATTATCCTCACTATTGTAAATATGTCTATGAAAAATATTGCGAACTCACTTGAATTTCAAAAGAAACATTAGAAACAGAAATCGAACAAAATACCAGAGAGTTTTTCAACCTCAAATAGCCTTCGCAAACTTTTTTAAGAAAATGAAAAATTCTATTCATCCTCTTTTATTCTCTCTTTTCCATGAAACCATTACTCCAAGAAAAAAGACCTAACTTTTACGATTATCTGAAAGTTTTAGCAATTATCACCATGACTCTTGATCATATTGGATATTATCTTTTTCCAGAATACGAATGGTTAAGAGTAATTGGAAGAATTGCATTCCCTATTTTTCTTTTTTTGGTAGGATTCTCGTGATCTTATAAACGAAAACAAAATCTTTTTGGAGTCGCAGTTATCGTTCAGATTTTTCTCTCTTTTTCTCATTATTATTTTGATTATGGAAGTGGAGTCGGAAATATTTTACTCTGAATTTGTTTAGCAAGAGTCGGACTCGATACGATCGAAAGAACTCAAAATCGATGGATCAGATGAGGAATAATCGGACTTTTCATAGGAGGACAGTTTTTATTGCAAGGAATTTTAGATTATGAAGCACTCCCCTTTTTCTTCGCATTACGAGGACGAATAGCAAAAAAATATCCTCAGTACTTTGCTCGATGAAATATTATCCTTATTTTAACCTTTATCCGTACTATCAAAGTCTTTAATTTTGGATTTACTGACGGAAATTTAGAGAAAACACAAATTCTCTTTCTCTTATTCATCGGACTTTACCTCCTTTTTCAAGAACTAAAAAAGAGGAATACTCCTCTTCTTACGAAATACCATTTTTTCAATAAAGGAATTCTCTTTCTTTCAAAGAATAGTCTTTATTATTATGGGATCCATATTCTGATTTTACTCTGACTAGGGCGATGGGAATATGGATTAATCTAAATTTCTACTTGCATTAAAGCTGCTCGATATCTTCTATCTTTTGAAACAAAAGTAAAACTCTCTTCATCTTGTTTTGTAATTGTTGCATATTGACTAATCGCTTGTTTAAGGGATTCAAGTTTTTCTGTATCAGAAGAAACAAAAGTTCCTTCAAGTTCTCCATTTTTGATCACAAATGAGTGAGAATCATACTGTTTCTTAATTTCTTTCTTTTGTTCAGAAGTACGATCAGATTTTTTCTCTTTTTTTGCTTTTTGTTCAACCTTTTTCTCTTTATTTTGAGCAAGTTTTTCTCTCGTTTCTTGCTGTAACTGAAAAAGATGAATTTTCTCTTGTTGCATTTGATCTTGAAGATTCTGCATTTCTTTTGCAATATTTTGCATTCTTTCTTCAATTTCTGCTTTCGCAGTTTCATATTGAGAAAGAATCACATTTTCATTCTCCTGGACTTGAATCTCATCATTTTGAAGATTAGAACAAGATCCACAAGTAACGATTTTCATAATAACAAAAAGTACAAGAACTGCTATTCCAATTCCAACATATTTTTTCTTTTGTCTTTCAATTTCTTCAGTAGTGATTTTTGTTTCCATCCTATTATTTAAAAAAATAAAACTACTTCAATTTTAATCAGGTTTACAAAATTATCAAGTTTTTTTTAATCATTTTGTCGTCCCTCAAAAAATCTATAACAGAGAATACCCAAAGAGATTAAAAGAACCTTAAATTATTTCACATAATAGAGATAGAGATTTTCTCTTTTAAGCATTGAGGTAAGAGCTAAAACATCTTCATACGTCACTTCTAAAAGATGTTGATGTACTTCTTCAAAGGTTTCAATGTCTTTTTTGTAGAGAAATTGATTTCCAAGAAAACTCGCAACATCAGAAGAAGTTTCCAATCCCATTTGAAATACTCCATCAAAAAAACTTTTTGCATCATCAAAGGATTGTTTATCAATGTTTCCTTTTGAAACTTCATCAAGGATCGCATAGATTTTTTCAAGTCCAAAATCTAATCTTTCTTTATCAATTCCAGCATAAACCCCAAACGTTCCGAAATCAATTCCTGCACCATGAGAAGAATAAATATAGTAGCAAAGTCAGAGTTCTTCCCTTATTTTTTGATACAAGAGAGAAGAAGTATTCCCTCCCAAAATAATAGAAAGCATTTTTGCCGCCCATTTTTCTTTCTGAAGACAAGTAACTCCTCTCGCAGTAATAGCTAAATGAGTCTGTTCAATTCCCTTTTCAAAAAAAGCTTCATGTTCTTGAGGAAGATAATTGGTAAATGCTTTCTTTTCAATCTGTTTTATCGCAGGTAAAAGAGCAAAAGCCTGATCGATTTTCTGTTTTAATCCATCACGATCAAGGATATTTCCTGCTACCACGATAAAAAGATTATCTTTAGTATACAACTTATTTTTATAATCAAAAAGCATTTCTTGAGTAAAATTCTGGATATTTTCTTCCGTACCAATAACAGGCCATCCATAATTATTATCTCCAAAAAACCATTTCCCCCATTTTTGTTCAAGGACATCTCTTGGTTCATCTTCATACATTTTAAGCTCTTGAATCACAACGCCTTTTTCTTTCTCCATTTCCATACGATTAAATTGAGGAGAAACAAGCATATCCGCTAAAACATCAAAAGCTTTTTCTCGATGATTAGGAGCACATTTAACATAATATCCCACCTTTTCTTCAAAAGTATAAGCATTATAATCTGCCCCAATTTTATCTAAAGCAAGAGAAACATCTCTCGGAGTTTGATATTTTTCTCCTCCTTTAAAAAACATATGTTCAATAAAATGACTAATTCCATTGATTTCTTTCGTTTCATAATAGGATCCTGCTTTACAGAAGATATGAATCGTAATAGAATTGCAAGGTTTCATCGGAGCAAAAATACAATCTACTCCAGCAATATTTTCAATCGTAAACATCTAAAAAAGAAAAAATAAAAATCTGATTCTTTGATAAAGATTTCAGATTTTTTTTCAATTTTTTTCAAATGATTAATGTTTTACAATACTTGTTAAATGTCTATCTCCCTTTAAATACTACTCCAATCGTTGCAAAGATAACGTAAATATCGAGTGCTAAGCTCCATTTTCTAATATAATACAAATCAAGTTTTGCTTCATCTTCAAAGGGAAGTTTATCTCTTCCAAAAATTTGTGCATATCCCGTAATTCAAGGTTTGATACTCAAAACTCTTTTCATTCGTGGTTCATATTGAGCTACTTCATTTTCCAAATGAGGTCTTGGTCCTACAAGCGACATCGTACCTCTCAAAACCTGGAAAAGTTGAGGCAATTCGTCAAGTGAGGTCTTTCTGAGGAAGGCTCAGACTTTTGTCACTCTTGGATCATTTTCAATTTTTGGAAGGATTCCCTTTCTATTATTTGCTTGGGAATTGATGAGTTTTTCGTACATTTTGTCTGCATTCTTTCAACCATACCCCACACACATATCCGTATACATGCTACGGAATTTATAAAAAGTAAAAAGTTCCCCGTTTTTTCCAACTCTTTTCGACTTATAAATCACTGGCCCCTTACTATCTAATTTGATCAGAAGGGAAATCAGAAGCAAAAGAGGAGAAAGCAGAATGAGTCCCAAAGTTGCCCCTACAAGGTCAAAGATTCTTTTTGCTACCAAAGATCGTCCATCAAGGTGCGATGACTTATACTCCATAAAAATAAGATTATTGAGTTGAGCTGGTTTGTAAACAATATTTTCCAAGAAATACCCTTCACTTAAATGATAAAAACTCATTTCATAAAATCTGATTTTTTCAAACAATGCTTGTAAATCATTTTGATGAAAATTTCCCACTGCTACCACAAAAAAATAGTCTGAAAATTGGACTTCATCAAGATCATGTTGTTCTCTCGATTCTATTTCAAAAGGAAAATTTTCTTTCAATTTCATTAAACTTGTTTGATCTTTCAATTTTTCATGATAGATTAAGAGAATTTTTTTCCCTGTTTTTTTGAGGAACTGAAATTCTAAGAATCCCCAAATTTGATCGAAGAAAAAAAGGACTAAATAACTTAAAACTGCTCCAATCAGGATCACAAACCTTGAAACTCCTCGCATAAAAACAATTCCTTGTCAGAAATAAGAACAAAAAGTAATCGTAATAAACCAATACAACCATGTTTTGGTAAGCCTTTTACTATAACTTTCACCAATGGTATGTAAATCGTAGAGTTTCTTGATAAATCCTCGAAAAACAAAAATTCCTGCAGAAATAACAGCAAATCGCTGAAGTTCCTGAATATTGATAATAGGGATCTCAAAAGGGAGGAATTTCGCAAGAATTCTTAATTTATAGGTAATCGCAAAGACGAGCAAAATCAAAAAAATATGAAAAACAGGCCTTAAAAAACGAAATATTTTGAAAAGAGATTTATGCATTACAATAAAGAAAATAAAAATTACTTCGTTTTACTTGTCTTGGCCGTTTTTGTTGTTTTCGTAGTCTTTGAGGTTTTCGTAGTTTTAGCAGATTTCTTAGTCTTTGATCCAGATTTTTCTTCTTTTCCTAAATCTTTTCCAATCAGTGAAAGACAATCTTCTAAGGTATAATCAGTCATATCTTTTCAACTTTTCGGAATTTTGTAATTCTTCTTTTTAAATTTCAAATACGGTCCATAAGGTCCTTCTTTGAGTTCAATTTTTTCTCCTTCATACTCAAACTGAATCGTGCTTTTCTCTTTATCGAGTTTTGCTTGAATAAGAGGGATTGCATCTTCAAGAGTGATTGTATAAGGATCAAGAGGATTCTCCGCATTTTTTGGGATAGAGACAAAAAAAGTCTGATATTTCAAATACGGTCCAAACCTTCCAATCGCAGCTGTAATTTTTTCCCCTTCGTATTCTCCCACTTCACGAGGTAAAGTAAAACATTTCAAAGCCTCTTCAAGGGTAATGGTTTCTAAAGACTTTCCGTCAGGGATACTCGCATATTTTTTCTCCTCTGGATCTCAAATTTGAATGAAAGGTCCATATCTTCCGCTTCTTGCAATCACTTTCTTCCCTGTTGCTGGATCTTCTCAAAGTTCTCTTTCGGTAATCACTCTTTCAGCTCCTTGAGCACGAACTACGGCTTCATTGAAAGGACCATAAAAGAGAGAAACCACCTTTTCTCGTTCTTTTTCTCCTTCTGCGATTTGATCAAAATCGGTTTCCACTGATGCGGTAAAATTATAATCCATAATATTTTCAAAATTCGCAATAAGAAAATCTGTTACATCTCTTCAAGACTGAGTTGGAAAGAGCTTTTCTTTTTCTACTCCGGTATTTTGACTTTTTTTAGATTCTGAGACTTCTCCATTTTTCAAAAGGAATTCAAGATAATCTCTTTTTTCTCCTTCTCTACTTTCTTTCACTACATATTTTCTATCCTGAATTTTCGTTACGATTGTTGCATACGTTGAAGGACGTCCAATTCCTCTTTTTTCAAGTTCCTTTACAAGACTTGCTTCTGTGTATCTTGGTGCATGTTTTTTAAATTTTTGGGTACTCGCAATTTGTTCCATTTGAAGAACTTCTCCTTTTTCAAGTTTTGGAAGGAGAATAACATCAGAAGATTCTTCATCGTCGGTTCCTTCAGAATACACTTTCAAAAATCCATCAAAAGTAACCACTTCTCCTTCTGCAACAAATTTACTTTTTGCACCAGAAATATCGATTGTTACTACGGTTTTTTCAATATTTGCAGACGCCATTTGAGAAGCAATCGTTCTTTTTCGGATAAGATCATACAATTTTTGTTGTGCAGCATCTTCTCCCGCTTTACGAATTTCCAAATGTGCGGGTCTGATACATTCATGAGCTTCTTGTGCTCCTGCTGATTTTGTTTTATAGGCCGTAGGATTAGAATATTTTTCTCCATAATCCTTGGCAATCTCTTGTTTTGCAGCATTTATCGCATCTTGAGAAAGATTTACCGAATCGGTTCTCATATAGGTAATTTTTCCCGCTTCATAAAGTTTCTGAGCAAGTTGCATCGTACGAGAAGGAGAAAATCCTAATTTCCTACTTGCTTCTTGTTGTAAGGTTGAAGTCGTAAAAGGTGCAGAAGGAGATCTTTTCCCAGGTTTCTGCTCTACATTTTCTACCGTAAAAGTAGCAGTTTTACAATAGTCTAAAAATCTGAGGACTTCCTCATTTGTCTTGAATTCTTTGTCTAAGGTAGCAGGAAAGTTTTTTTTCGTATTTCACGTAAAAGTCCCTACGGTTTTGAAGGAAGAAGTTGCATTAAATTGTTCGATTTCTCTTTCTCTCTCTACGATTAAACGCACGGCAACAGATTGTACTCTTCAAGCAGAGATTCCTCCAACCACTTTTCTCCAAAGCACTGGAGAAAGCTTAAATCACACTAAATAATCAAGCACTGATCTTGCCTGTTGTGCATCGACAAATTTCATATCAATCGTTCTTGGATTCGCAACAGCATTTTTAATTGCTTTTTCTGTAATTTCATGAAATACAATTCTTGGAGTCGTTTCAATAGAAAGTCCAAGTTCTCTTGCTACGTGTCGAGCAATAGCTTCTCCTTCACGATCCTCATCGGTTGCGAGCCAGACTTTTTCAGCTTTTTTTGCTAAAGTTTTCAATTCATTGACATTTTTCTTTTTTGCAGGATCGAGCTGATAAATTGGATGAAAACGATATTTATCTTCCAAATTTTGCGTATTTTGCTCTTCGATTTCCACTCCTTTCCCATCTCTTGGCATTTCGATGATATGTCCATACGATGCTCTGACTTCAAAATCGGATCCGAGAATTTTGGTAATCGTTTTTGATTTTGCAGGAGACTCTACAATTACGAGATTTTTAGCCATAAGAATGAAGAGAAATAAAAAATTTTTTTTCAATAAATCTTAAAAAAGATATACAAGAGAAAATTAATTGCAAGAAAAAATAAAAAATTTGCATTTTCTCTCTAGAATCGTATATTCTTTTTAAGTATTTTATCTTTTAAAATGATGTAATGGCTTTGAAAGAAGAATTAGAAAGTCGCGGACTACTTTACCAATTTACGGATGACAAGTTTTTTGAAAAATATGAAAAAGGAGGACAGAAGTTTTATTGTGGATATGATCCAACTGCAGATAGTCTTCATCTTGGACATTTTCTTACCTTGATGACTGCGACTCGTTTAATGCAGAAAGGAAATATTTTTTATCTTCTTGTGGGAGGTGCAACTGGTTTTATTGGAGATCCTTCTGGAAAAGAAAGTGCGAGAGCCTTACTTGATGAAGCACAACTTAGACACAATCAAGAAGCAATTACTCAACAAGTTAAAGGACTTTTGGAAAATATTCAACAACTTGCTTGAGGAAAATTCGAATTCAAAGTCGTAAATAACTACGATTTCATCAAGGATATGAATGTTTTTGACTTTTTTGCTAAAATTGGAAGATATATCACGGTAAACACGATGATTAGCAAAGAATCTATCAAAAAAAGAATCGAAGATCCAAATCTTTCTATTACCTATACGGAATTTAGCTATATGCTTTTACAAGGACACGATTTTCTCCATTTATATGAAAATGAAGGAGTAAAGCTTCAAATTGGAGGATCTGATCAATGGGGGAATATGGTTACCGGAACGGAGATGATTAGAAAGAAACTCGGAAACGATGTTGAGGCAGATGTGATGACGATTCCGTTGATGCTTGATTCTACAGGAAAAAAGTTTTGAAAGTCTGAGGGGAATGCTATTTGGATGGATCCAACGAAGAATAGTCCTTACTTCGTATATCAATATTTTATGAATACGGTTGATGCTGATGTAGAAAGATTTTTGAAAGCATTTACCCTCCTTTCTCTCGAGGAAATCGAAGAAATCGTAAAGAAACACAACGAAGCTCCAGAACTCAGATATGGACAAAAGAGATTAGCAGATTATCTCATTGAAGTGATTTTTGGAAAAGCAGCAAGCGAACAAGCCAATAAAATTTCAGAAATTCTTTTTGGAAATAGTGATAAAATGCAGATTCTTTCTCAAATGAATTCTGAAGAACTTCAAGCACTTGCTCACGAAACAGGGAAAGTTGATTTTCAAGGAGAGGAAATGAAACTTATCGATGTATTGGTTCTTTCATGAATCGCAAGTTCCAATGGAGATGCTAAAAAACTCATTCAATCAGGATCTATTTCATTGAATGAAGAAAAACAAGACGATATTGCTAAAGTGATTACGAAATCTGATTTAAAAAATGGGGTTGGACTTTTGAGAAAAGGGAAAAAAAGTTATAAAGTAATTTTAAGTATCTAGTTTCTATTAATGAAAATTGCTTCTCGAAATGTAAATGGACTTCGTGCAGCTGTAACAAAAGGTTTTTTGGAATGGGTAAAAGAGGAAAATCCAGACATTCTTTGTCTTCAAGAAGTAAAAAGTTTCGAACATCAAATTCCCGCAGAAGTCAGATTTTTCTTCTCTTCTTATCAGTATGTTTGGCATCAGGGAACAAGACCTTGATATGCAGGAACTGCTATTTTTTATCGTAAAGAAATAAACGTTACAAAAAGTCTGAATGAATTCGATGAACCAATGTTTTTCGAGGACGGAAGAACAACTGCGATTGAATTTGAATATGAGGGTAAGAGTATTCATCTTGTGAATTGTTATTTTCCTAATGGTGGACCGAGAGCGGATGGAACTGAAATGTTGAGTTATAAATTAGAGTTCTATCATAAAATGGAAGATTATTTGGAATTACAAAAAAAAGAGGGGAAAATCGTTCTCATCACCGGAGATTTCAATATTTGTCATACAGAAATTGACATTGCTAGACCGAAAGAAAATCAAAATTCTATCGGATTTTTACCGATTGAAAGAGCTGAACTTGATCATTTTCAGGGATTATGATATCTTGATCTCTTTCGTAAATTTCATCCTGGAGAAAAAGATCATTATACCCGATGGAGTTATCGTGCAGGAGCAAAACAAAATAATGTCGGTTGGAGATTGGATTATTTTTGGATCGATGAAAATTATCAAAATGTAGTAAAAGAAGTAAGACATTGTGAAGAAATCAATGCCTCCGATCACTGCCCTATTATCTTAGAGATTTAATGAGAATTCCCCATCAGACTTTTAATCTTTTCTATAAATTCCTTCACGGCATCTTCTGCAGATCAAGTGAAATCAATACTACATCAAGCCGCATTGAAATGGCCTCAACCTCCAAAATGAGCGGATAAATCACGGCAATTATATTTTCCTCTTCCTCTCAAACTAAACTTCATACTTCCTCCTTCAGGTTTTTCTTTTCAGAGGATAAAAAGGTCCCCTTCTTTGATTTCGCACATAATGGATAATGCATATTCTGCTTTTGCTAAATGGATTCAAGCAGACTCCACTTCTTCTTTGGTGTATCGAGAATAGAAGATTCCACTATCCATTTGAAGTTTATCGATAATTTTTTGCATAAATTTGATTTCATCGATACTTCTACTACGAAGGACATTGAGTACCACTGCTTGTTTATTTGCTCAAAGTTCTAAAAGTCTGACAGCATCCTGCATCACTCTGATACTCTCGTCTCCCTCGTCATGACAGAAATTTCCACTATCTGTGACAATTCCCATATAAAGTACGGTTGCGATTTCAGGATCGATCAGATCTCGCCATTGAGAGGTCAATTCAAAAATGATTTCAGAATTACTAATACAAGTAGCATCTCTGAAAATAAGAGAAGTTTTGAGCGGTTCTTCATCATCTTTGATAATATCAGGTAAGTGATGATCGATAATAACCATGTTCTCTGTCTGAAAATAGCTTTCATGTCCTTGATAATAGGCTTCCATTCTATAAGGATGTGCCATATCTACCAGCACGAGCAAATCATATTCTCCGTAATCAAATTCCGTTTGAAGATTCTCAAGTCCAATAAAATCAAATTGCTCACTTGGAAAATCAGGAGTAAAATAAGACACCTGTTTCCCCATTTTTTCAAGTTGTCTTCCAAGTCCAAACATGGATCCAAGAGCATCTCCATCGACAGATTGATGTCCAAAAATAGCAATTTTTTGTGCTTGTTCGAGTGCTTCTTTTAAAGGCAAAGATTGTTGAAATTGTTCAGAATGCATCGTTTTATGAAAGATGTAAAAGATTTTTGATTCTTTCGAGAGCTTCAGGAGTCACAGACACGATTTTCTCGGCATTTTCTCCCTGTACTCCTTTGAGAAGGATAGGAACATTTCCTGGATTACTCTTAATCACCCCAGAAAGTTGGAACATAATAATATTAGAAAGATTAGAAATCTGAATCTCTAATTGGGGAGAAGTGGTATTTTCTGGTTCTTCAGTTTTCCCCTCGGGAGTTCCTTCAGATGTTTTTTCAGATACGGTTCCAGAGTTCTCTTCAGAAGTCTCTTCATGATTTGATTCAAAAGATTCTTCCGGTTCTTCCTCATCAGAAAGGGATTCAGTTTGTTCTTCATTTTCAGTAAGTTCCAAAGAATCTTCAGAGATCATTTCTTCACTTTCTCCATTTTCTTCACTTTCACTCTCTCAAAGTTCCTCCGATAAAGAAGAAGTTTCGTTTTCAGAAGCAAGAGGAGTTCATTCAGACTTCTCTTCTTTTTTTTCTTCTTCCATTTTCTTTTCATTTTCTTCTCTTTCAAGGGCTTCTTTTTTGATTTTTTCCATATCTTCTTTTTTCTTGTCTCCATACCTTTCTTGCTTTGCTCTCAATGCGGTCCAATTTGGATCATAAGCTCCTGCTGCGATTTTTTTCAATCTTTCATGATCAGTTTTGATAATTTTCGTAATGGTAAACCTATTTTTCTTATATCATGAAATAATCAAAAGATCGAATTTTTCCAATCAACAAGTATCAGGCAAGAAGAAATCAAAATCTCCAGAAATATCACAACATTGCACAAAAACTCCTTTTTTCTTCGCCTTCACAAATCCTTTTACATAACAAACAAGTGTAAAATTCCCTTGAAATTTTTCGTTAATCTGAGAATAAAATAAACTTGTTTTTTTGATCCAAGGATAAAGTCCATCGAGAGGATTTCCAGAGAGAAAACAACTAAATACCTCCTGTTCCATCATCAATCTTTCCATAAGAGTAGAAGGAGTCTGTTTTTTAAATACGATATAGGACTGTAAATCTCAAAATAATCCTTGATCGGCATTTGCACTGGATTTGATCCATTCAAGAACAATCTCCACATTATCAAGAATGATTTTACGATCTTTCACTTGATCCAATGCTCATGCTTTCACAAGTCCTTCAAGAGATTTCTTATTGATCACGGGAGCACATCTTTTCAAAAAATCTTCTAAACTTGAGTAAGGTCAGCTTTTTTCTCTTTCTTTCTGAATATATTCTCCTACTTCTGTTCCCACTCCTTTGATCGAAGAAAATCCAAGAACGATATCATTATCGATAGCAGCTACATGACAGTAAGAACGGTTAATATCTGGAGCTAAAATCGAGAATCCATGTTGCTGAATTTCCTCAATATAAACACTCTGTTTCTCTGTATCTTCCTCTTCCGATCTAATGAGTGCTGCATAAAACTCAATTGGATAATGTGCTTTCAAATAAGCAGTTTGATAGGATACAAAGGCATAACAAACGGCATGAGATTTATTGAACGAATAGGATGCTGCTGGTTCGATCATCCTTTCATAAATTTGGGTTGCTGTTTCTTCTTTATATCCTCTGAATGTTCCACATCTTTCTATAAATTCTCCTTTCAATTTTTCGATAATATATTTTTTCTTTTTTCCAATAGCTCTCCTCAAAAGATCTGCTTCTCAAAGAGAAAATCCCGCCATTGCCTGCACAAGAAACATCAACTGCTCCTGATAAATAGCAATTCCATAGGTATCCCCCATAATAGGATCAAGATCTTCAAAAAGTTTTCTTCTTTCATCTTCTGGAACTTCTTCCCCATATTTTTTGGAAAGTTCGTCTCTTAATTCAGGATAAAGATATTCTACTTCTTCTCTTCCTTGTTTTCTATCGATATAGGAAGGAATAAATTCCAATGGTCAAGGACGATACAAGGCAACCATGGCAATCAAGTTTGCAAAAACATCAGGTTCAAGTTGAATCAAATATTTTTTCATTCCATTCGATTCAAATTGGAAGATTCCTGTGGTTTCTCCTTGTTTAAAAACTTCTTCATAGGTCTGAGTATCATCAAGAGGCGGAATAAAATTCATCGTATCCAAATAATGTTGAAACATCTCTGGAAGCGGTTCTCCGTTTTTATCTTTTCTTGCTTTGATGATTTTGATACAGTTTTTGATAATACTAAGATTTCTAAGTCCGAGGAAATCCATTTTCAAAAGTCCAATCTGTTCCAAAGTTGGACCATCATACTGACTTACAATCGTATGATCATCTTCTTTACAGTATTGGGTAGGAGTATACGTAACGACCTTTTCTGGAGCAATAATAATTCCACAAGCATGGACTCCCGTTTGTCTCATATTATCTTTGAAATTGTGGCTCAGATTTATCGTCTCTTTAATTAACTCATTATTTTCATAAGCATCTTTGAGTTCTTGGGGCTCTTCAGAATCTTGTACAGTTTCTAATGCGGTTTTCTTCTCATTGATAAATCCTGCATAGAGATTGGAATCCGTGAAAGACATTCCCAAAACTCTTCCGGTATCTTTGAAGGCATTTTTCCCTTTCATCTTCATAAAAGTACCGATAGCACACACTTTTTCCGATCCATATTTATCTGAACAGTGCTGGATTACATCTTGTCTTCTACTATCTTCAAAATCGATATCGAAGTCTGGCATAGAGACTCTGGCAGGATTCAGAAATCTCTCAAAAATTAGATCAAAAGGCATAGGATCAATATCTGTAATCTGAATAAACCAAGCCAAAACGGATCCTGCTCAAGATCATCTTCCAGGTCCTACTCAGATTTTTTGATCTTTTGCCCATTTTACATACTCCGAAACGATCAAAAAGTAGGAATTATATCCCATTTCTTTAATTACTTTAAGTTCGTATTCCAAACGATCAATATAATCAGCCAGAGAAAATCTTTTATCTGCTCCAGGAAAAGTATCTTTACATTTCTCGATGAATTCTTTTTTAAAAAGAGTATAAGTCTGAGAGGTAAACTTTTTGAGGTCTGCTGGTGAAGTTTCTTGAAGTTTTTTTTCGAGAGTCCCCTTTGAAGTTTTTCTCATTAATTTAATATATAAGTCATCATCTCGTCCTAAATTAAATCTCGTACTCATCCCTTTATAAGCCATATAACGAAGTTCAAATTCATAATTATCCATCGTTGTCTGAGGTTCTGCCATGTATTGCCATCAAGAAATAAATCTTATGTTTCATAGTACGAAACGAAACAGAAAAATCAAATTTATTTCTCTTTTTTTGAGAGATAATGAAAATATAAAAAAGACTGCATGACACAGTCTCCTAAAAAGTAAAATTATCTTTAATTTAATCCTGGCATTGCCCCTCAAAGCATACTTGCGAGATCATTAGTATCTACTCCCATTACTTCTTTTGTCTTCTCAGCAACTACTTCTTGAGCTTTATTTTGTGCTTTTTGAAATGCAGCTTTGATAAGTTCTTCTAAATCTTCTTTTTTTTCATAATCAAATAAAGCTGGATCATTGATTTTGATATCTTTAAGTTTCATTTCTCCTGAAATATCTACAATGATAGAATCTTTTTCTTCTCATTCTTCATCATATTTCCCTTCTTTTGCTCTAATTACCAAATTTTTCAAAACTTTTTCAAGTTGTTTGTATTTATCATACATTTGTTTCATTTTTTTCATATCTCCCATTTTATCAAAGAGTCCCATGGATATATTTTATAAATGTAAAAACAGTTTATATATACTATTTAGATTTTATTTTTCAAGGGGAGAAATGTTCGAAAGGAAAGTTTCCTTTTTTTATAATTTCATCCATTCCTCTCTCGTGATTCACGCTTCATTAATAATAGCAGAAATAATTCCAACTCACAATTCTTTTCATCCATGAAGAGGAATAGGAATAAAAAGTTCCCCCTTAATCATATGAGCATGTCTTCATCAAGGGATAGGTCCCTCGAATCCAAGTTTTTTAAGTTTTTTTATCACTTCAATAGGCTTTAAAGGAGTTAATTTAGGCATATTCTAACTCATCTTGATAAATAAAGCTTTTCATTTCCTCGATAATTTTTCTATCCTTATTTTGAAGCTTCAAAAAAATAATTCCTTCAATAGCATCAATTAAATTCTCTCTAGCTTTTTCGATATCTTCCCCTTGAGAATAAAAACCTTGATATCAAGGAACTTGAGCAAAAATATAACCACTCTCATCTTTTGTATATTCGGCTTTTTCAAGAAGATAATGAATGTATTTATCAAACATGAAGAATATAATAGAAGTAAAGTACTGACAGTATAAAGATCTTTCAGTATGAATGCAAGTGTTTTTACAAGTAAAAATTTATAAGAGGACATTCAAAAAATCATAACAGCTCTCCTAAAATTTGCAAAATTTCTCCTTAATTCTTATACTTATCAATAATACTTTATTTTTTTCAAAGTACCATCTATGGACTCGCAAAAAACATGAGCAATTCCAAAAACGATAAAATTTATCAGTTCAAGTCTTTTTCTTTTTATGATTGGATGGGGATTAGGAACTGATACCTATTTTTCTCTTTATATCAAAAGTATTATCGGGACTTCACGAGGAGTAACTCTCATTTGAGCACTTCTTGCGATGACAAAACTGATTTTTTCTATTCCGGTTGGGAATATCAATAAGACTTGAGAAACGAAAGATATCCTCTTGATTGGGAAAATTTTTTATGCTTTATGCGGATTTTTTTTCTTTCTTGCGGGACTAGAATCATCGGTATTTTTTCTGCTTCTTGCGGTTATCTTTAATGGAATTGCAAGTTCTACCACTTTCACGACATACAGAAATTACTACAATAAAAATGCTAATAACGAAAATCGCAGTCAGATTTTTTGACTTTATTTTTCTAGTATCAATATTGCAGAAATCGTTGGAGCATTAATCAGTGCGGCTATTGTTACCTATTTGGAACTCCCATTTATGTATTTTTTTGTCATCATTTTTTCTCTTTTGGCTTTGGTTCAGGAACAGAAAATTAAAACCACTTTGAAGAAGAAATGGCAACAACTTAAAAATAGAAAAAAGAGAAAAAGAAAGCTGACTTTCGAAGAACAATTGAATCTTCCTCACGACCGTATTTTCGAACAAGAACAATTTGTCCCTCATTTTTTCAGACAGTGTTTTTCTCTCGCTCCACGAAAAAAAATGTTTAAAATGTTCAAAAATTACGATAAAAGAATTTATACCGCTCTAGGAAGTATCACTTTAACAAATCTGCTCAATTATATCGGATTTCTTTTCATTCCTATTATTTCTATCGAAAATAATCTCAACCTCTCTCAAATCGCAATCATCTTTGCGGTAATGAAGCTTCCTTACCTCGTCAATATCTTTATCGGAAATCTTGGAGATAAATACAGTAAGAAAGTACTCATTTCTTTTATTCTCATTAGTATTTCAGGATGTTATGTACTTCTTGGTGCTTTAAATGGATTCATTTTAACGGTTATCTTAACGTTTGCAATTTCGCTTGGAATCGCACTTTTAAATCCTATTTCCACCGCATTAGTCGGAGAATATACCCAAGCCCAAGATAAAGGACAAATGGCTTGAGTACAGGAATTTGCAAGTAAATTGTGAGAAATTGTGGGATCGTTAGGATTTGGAATTTTAACAAGTTTTATTGGAACTCAAGGAGGATTCATCTGCGTAGGAATATCAATCTTTATCCTCGGAATCTACCTCTTTACTAAAAAGTCCCTCTTTCGTAAAAAAGAAAAAAGAAAAGAAAATGAATAGGACATCTTTCTTGATGTCTTTTTTTAATCACATCAATATTTGCTATTCATATACAGGAATCGTCTATCTGTAGGCAATTGTTCCCTTTTTTCAAAAGGGAACACGGCGAAGCCGAGGGGATTTTATTATTAAAGAACCTCTCCCAACCGAGGGGAGTTTTTATCTTGTATTTTCCTTCTCCTTGCTAAGGAGAAGGTGCCCGAAGGGCGGATGAGGTTCCATGCTTAAAAATCTCCCCCAAAAAAAAACTTGCAATAATCAATAAAATATCAATACTTAAGATAGAAAGAATATTTATAAATCCATTAATCCGTATAACCATGACAGAAAAAAGAATCAAAGGAAGTGAAATCCCACATCTTGTAGATCCTCAATTTTATGATATGTATTTTGACCAAGAGGAAGTCGATGAGATGCAAGCTGAATATGATACAGAATACACACCTGAACAAATCCAGCAATTTATCACAGAATCTCACAAGAGATACGATGGGAACTTAGCAGATGTTTATAGTATTGATAAAAATGGAAAAGAAACTCTTGTGATGAGAGGAGGAGAAAAAGTGAATAAAACTCCTATTAGTCTTAAATTAGACTCATCTGATGTGAAAGCAATCAAGCATATTGCTAATGAGGAAGGCCTCCCTTATCAGACTCTAATTGGATATATCATTCATAAAGTTGCTACAAGACAAATTCAATTACAAGTTATTACAAAATAGATATTATAGGGACGATGGTTCGTCCTTTTTTGTATGAAAAATTGTTCCCCTTTTTCAAAAGGGGATACGGCGAAGCCGAGGGGATTTTATTAATAAAGTCCCCACAAAAACTCTTTCTTAAGAAGGAGAGGAAATTTTTTAACTTCATTTCCCTCTCCTATTTTAGGAGAGGGGTAGGGGTGAGGTTTTATTTTCCCTGGAAACTTGAGAAGGTGCCCGAAGGGCGGATGAGGTTCCATGCTTAAAAATCTCCCTCCCCAAAAAACTCCAAAAAAATTTGCAAAATTTTCTCCAAAGCAATAAAATAAATAAAGATAAATCCCTATCAGATTTATCAACTCTTTATTTATTACCTATAACGATGAAAAAATTCTGGAAATTCTCCACAGATTCACCGACAGCTTGGAGAAAACTAGAAGATAGTGGATAAAGAAAAAAAAGTCTGACTTTTTTCACGGAGATCCCCTATCAAGAAGGTTTTCACAAAAAAGTCACGAAAAATTTGCAAAGGTGCAAAAAAATATGTATAATTATTTTACTTTTAATTTATAATAAACAAAAACATGAAAAAAATTATTTATGGTTTTCTCGCTTTATTTACAATGGCTTCAGTAGTTCCTGCTGTTTCAATGGCAGGTAACAATCAAGGTGGCGCTACGGCGGGCTCTTCGAATGGAGTAGTAACAGATTTAACCAGAAATGATGGATGGTGATTTAACGAATCAGTAACTTGAAACAATTTTTTAGGAGGAGGAGCTTGAGGTATCGGATGATCAGGGAAACAAAGATGATCTGATATTCTTGATTCCATAAAAAAATTTATTAACTGGGCTTTAGGAATGCTCGCTACAGTTGCTTTAGTACTTTGTCTTTGGGGAGGATTCAAAATGATGACTGCCGGAGGAGATGATGGAAAATATACTGAAGGTACTAACATTCTTAAAAAAGCCGCAATCGGTCTTGTTGTTATCGGTTGATCTTGGATGCTTGTATCCGTTGTAATGTGGTTAATTGGAAATGTATGATGAGGTAAATAGTATGCTATATACAACTAACAAATGGACAGGATCTTTCCTGTCCTTTATCGTATAGGATATAAACTTCTAAAGGGAATACCGTATTCGATATTTCCCACATATACTCCCATCTAATAAGACTTTTTATCTTTTTACCTCTATTCCATGCACATAAGACACTGAATCGCAAAAATGATCTTATGAATCTTATGAATCGGATTTATTGCTGTAAGTTGTAGTCCGATGCAAACTTTTGCCACAGACCAAAAAAAAGGATTCTGACAAAATATCTATGTTGAAAAAATTGGAGTTCCTGGGACGGCACATCCAGAGAAAACGGGCGCTTCTCTTTTGGATTCTATCAAAAAATTTATTAACTGGGCATTAGGAATGCTTGCTACCGTTGCACTGGTTATTTGTCTGTATGCAGGAGTAAAAATGATGACCGCCGGAGGAAATCAAGGACAATATGATGCATGATTTGATATGATCAAAAAGGCTGCAATTGGTCTGGTGATTATCGGTTGTTCATGGTTAATAGTAAGTTTTGTGATGTGGATTATCGGAAATGTCACCGCCAATACGGCAGGATAAATTTTTATCTCTTTTACACAGAATATGACAAAAATTGCAATAGTCATTGCTAATCATGGATTTCAAGATTTAGAATTTTGAAATCCTTTTTACTGTTTTCAAAAGGCAGGATTTGAAGTTGAGATCTTTTCAGGGAAAGGATGAGATTGTATTGGAGCTTTTGGAAAAGAAGTAAAAAATACAAAAAATCTGAAAGATCTTCATGGAGCAGATTTTGACGGAGTCGTCTTCGTTGGTTGAGGATGAGCTTATGAACAATATACAGGAAATGAAGAATATTTCCGTTGTGCAAGAGAAGCGAAAATGATTGGAGCGATTTGTATTGCACCAAGTTTGATTGCAGAATCTGGACTTTTCAGAGGGAAGAAGATCACAGGACGAGATGATGGACAAGGGACAGAAATTGACATCATCCAGAGAAATGGAGCTATTTTCATTGATGAAGCAGTTGTCCAAGATGGAAATATTATTACAGCGAATGGACCTCAGGCTTCTCTTCTTTTTGGAGAAAAAATTGTAGCATACTTTTCATAAAAAAAGGACGATCGCTTAATTCTTCTCTTGACTAAAGTGATCAAATTTTTATATAAAAAAGAGTTTTATTTTTTAATCATAATGAAAGATGGAGGGAATTGTTTTTTTTATCATGCTTGTCATTATTTTCTTGTGTTTAACCGTAAGACAAGTTAGACAATATGAAAGAAAAGTATTGTATACTTTCGGAAAATATACTAGAATTTTGACTCCTGGTTTAACTTTGATTATCCCTATTATCCAAACAACGGATACGGTTGATATCAGAGAAAAGGCAGTAGATGTACCAAGTCAAGAAGCTATGACAAAAGATAATGTTTCTTGTAGAATCAATGCGGTAATTTATTTCAGAGTAAAGGAAGATGAAGTAAATAAAGCTGTGATCAATGTTCGTAATTTGGATTATGCCATGAGTCAATTTGCTCAAACAACGATGAGAAATATTGTAGGACAGTTTGATCTTGATGAACTTCTTGCAAAAAGAGAGGAAGCAAGTAAAAAAATTAAAGCCATCGTTGATGAAAAATCTGATGCTTGGGGAGTTGATGTGCTTTCTGTAGAGTTGAAAGATATTATTATCCCTTCAGAACTTCAGAGAACAATTGGTAAACAAGCTGAAGCTGAAAGAGAAAAAAGAGCAAAAATCATTACTGCGGAAGGAGAAGTTCAATCTGCTGAAAATCTTCAAAAAGCCGCTAAAATGCTTGCAGAAGTTCCAGGTGCTTTGCATTTGAGAACCCTTCAATCTATCAATGATCTTAGTTCAGACCAATCGAATACAACGGTTTGGATGATTCCTGTTGAAGTTCTTGATGCAGTAAAAGGGATTTCTGAATGGACAAAATCACAAGCTCAAAAGTAAAAAAAGATAAAAAGTCTGATTCTTCATTTTCTGAATGAATAGAAAGAGAGTTTCAGACTTTTCTTTTTTGTTTTTATTTTTTCTTATTTCACTCATTATGCCAATGTATAGACTCAGTGCAAAAGCACTAATTCACGATAAGGATCAAAAATTTCTTCTCACAAAAGAAGCAAAAGGAATCCGAGATTTTCCCGGAGGTGGAATAGAATACGGAGAAACTCCTCAAGAAACGATCCAAAGAGAACTTTCTGAAGAACTTGGAATTGCTACTAATATCCAAGTAAGTGAAGAGATTACAAAATTTGTGACCTATTATGATGAAAAAAAAGAAGTAGGAATCTGATTGATCTTTTACGAAACAGAGATTCCTGCCGATACAGAGATTAAAATTGGAGATGCTGAATGTGTAGAATATGGATACTTTTCAATAGAAGAAGCTAAGAAATTAGACCTTCATCCTAATGCACAACATTTCCTTTGATAAAAAAAAGACAAAATAAAAATCCCCGTATTGGGGATTTTTTTGTATGATTAGAATACATTTTCATCAACTACTGTTTCATCTTCAGAATCATTTTTTTCTTCTGTTGCTTCAGTATTTTCTGAATCTCTTCTTATCATTTTTTCTGGATCTTCCTTTGCGAAATCTACTTTAATAGCTCTTCCCCAAACTTCTTGTCCATCCATTTCTTCTTTTGCTTTTTGAGCATCTTCTTCATTTGAGAATTCTACAAATCCAAATCCTTTGCTTCTCTTTGTTTCTTTATCAAGAACAACTCTTGCAAAAACGATTTCTCCGTATTTTGAGAAGGTGTCTTTAAGATCATTTCCTCTCATACTCCAGTTTACCCCACTGATAAACAATTTAGTTTTACTTACAACTAATTCACTCATTTAACCAAAAATATAAATAAAATCTGTTATCTTTCCGATAACTTCAAGTAATTTACTTTTTGAAAAGAAAAAATCAAATCTTTTAGTATAATTACAACATTTCTAAAGAAGAAAGCAAGAAGAAATTTTAGTTCACAAAGTCAAAAAAAAAATTGATATTTTGTTTTTTTTTCGTATAATAGAGAGAGAATTTAATTATTCAAAATAAAATATCATGGAACATGAACTCCTCTCTCTTATCATTACCGGAATTATTTGTTTTCTCGTTGGATATCTCCTTGCAAAATCTGCTATAGGAAATATGGTTCAGCAAGAAAGAAAAGATGCCACACAACAATCCAGAAAAGTAATCTTATGAGAAGTCAATGAAAAAATAGCTCCTATCCTTCCAGGATTTCCTTATCATTATAAAGATTTAGTCTTTATTGGGAAAGGGATTGATTACCTTGTTTTTGATGGACTTTCAGAAGGAAGACTCAAAAAAATTATCTTTTTGGAACTCAAAAGCGGAAATTCTCAACTCAATCTCAATGAGAAACAAATCAAAGAATGTATCAGAAATAACCGTATTTGATACGAAGTTCTCAGGATTTCCCTATAATATTTTTTCCATTTTTCAACAATCGCACAAATATTGACAAAATATAAAAAATATAGATAATTATAAAACAATTATTCTCATTTTTTAAAAAGCACTTTCAAAAGTACAGTTCTTAACTGTAATTATTTTCTCTCTTAAAAAGTCCTCAAAAATTTGACAAATTTAAAAAAAGATATATAATATACATGTAACAAGAAAGAAGAAATTCTTGAAGACCTTTATGAGCTGAAAAATGTATTACTTCAAGAACAGAAACCGTATTGTTACATGGGAATGTTTTTATTTTTTGATTTCCATGCGAATTCGAAATAAGCTTACATGAAAAACAAAAATGTAAAATAATAAATCTGGTTCACCGCACAAAACCGATTTATCCCATAATTTTTATTCTCAATGATGCAAAACAAAGCACCTAAGAAATCATTTTGATTCTTAACGGTTGTTGCTATCTTCACAACCATTATTGGAAGTGGATACCTTTTACCTTCTTTTGTCCCAGCAATGGCGATGAATAGCGGAGAAGTTACTTCTTCTAATGATTCTCATGAAATGCAAAATGCCGATTCTCAAGAATCAGAATCCCTCTTTTCTGTGATAGAAAAATGAGTTGCAGAAAATACTCATCAGATTTTGGATAGTGTTTTTGGGAATTTTATTACTCTCAATCAGGAAAATTCTGAAGATTCTTTTAAAGAAGATAAAAAAGAGAATAAAAGTCAGAATGAAGACAACGATTCTCTTGAAAATTCTCAAAAATCTCTCGATACTCCCGTATTTGTTGAAGTAATTACAGGTCATCAGTTAGCAACTTGATATCCTTTTCAAGATATTGAAGATTCTGCATTTAAATATTCCATCCTTATTGGATATTCCAATGGACTTTTCCAAAATAATACTAATTTCTATCCTGAAAACTATGTTCGTATAAGTGATTTCATTAGGGTAGTAGTGGACACTTATCGTCTAAAAAAACAAATTAATCCTAGTACTTTAGAGGGGTTAACGGAAAGGAATTACTTTCCATATTCAACTTTGTCTAATGACATATTGAGAAGAATAAATAGTGCTTATGAATTATGATTATTCCAGAATCTTGAGTTTATGACTCTTGGAAATGATCAACGACTTAGTCGATTTATCACTCCAAAACAAGCTCAGTTAATCTTGAAAAACCTTGAAAAAAAAGATGCTGACATTGTTAAGAATTCTGATTTATCTCTCTTTTCTTCCCCAAAAGATAAACTTTTGAAAGAAGAATTAGCGGAGATTCTGGTTCAATCCTTTCATCTCACGATGAATACAGATACCATTCCGGCTTTTAGTGATATTAGTGGAACGACCTATCAGAAAGCAATTCAGGCCCTCGCCGACCGTTGAATTATTTCTGGAGAAAATGGAAGTTTTCATCCTACTTTTCTGGTCAAAAATAAAGATTTTGTAAGTATGTTGATCAAAGCGATCATGTCCAAACAAAATACTCCTTTACAACTTTCCAACTTTTATTACTTAAATAACTTGCCTAATGTATCCACCGATTCTACCTATGCTCCGTATCTTGAGTATTGTCTTGACACTCAAGTCTGTAATTCACTACTTTCTCAAAGATCATCATGAGTTTATTTTCAAGCTGACAAAACTGTTACTTGGGGAGAAATTGAGAAAGTTCTTTCGGATATTACTCAGATTAAATTTTGAATGCCTGAAGATCGAAGAGATAAATCTCTTTCAAGAGGAGAGTTAGCTTATCTTATTTATACCATGTTATGATTCGATCTGGACAACGATGAACTCGTAAATAAAGGAAATTCCCTTTCCATTCCAGAAAAGATCAAACAAAAATTGGCAAATAGAGATACTACTTCTTCAAAAACTTGAAATACTTCTCTGGAAGCAACAAATGAAAACTCAGAACAAGGTCTCCGATATGATCTAAGAAATTTCATGAAGATATCATAAGATATCAATCATAACTTCACAAAAACTTTTATTCTTAACCAATTATTATTATGACAAAACAACAATTCATTAATCCTTTTACAGGTAAATTTGATCACCATGGTTTCAAAATGGCACAAAGAGCCAAGAGACAAACTCATCAAGATATCAAAAAAGAAAAGAAATTAAATGATGGAAAGATGGTAGAAATTACTGCTCAAATTCAATCAAATCTTTTCGATATTCTTAGTGAAACTCCTGTAAAAACAGAAGTTACTATATTGCATACTCAAACAAAACTTCTTCCAAGTTTAGCTATGGAACAAAGAAGTTTAAGGGTTTATTCTTGTCAATTAGCAGAGATAAATACCAATTTGGTTGTAGTAGACAATGCGATGAGAGTATTCAAACACGAAATTACGGTCATTTCATAACTATCATTGGATAGTTTCTGTAAAGATATGGATAAAAAAGAAAAATCTGACTACGAACTACGATCCAATCGTACTCAAAGAGTCAGATTTTACTTTATCCATAAGTTTCTCTTTTCTTGTTTTTCAACTTCAAGATGAGACATCTGATCCTCCTTTTTGTTTTGGAGTAGTTACGGTTGTCATTTTTTCTAAAGAGTCTAATTTACCGCTAAGAATAAAAGGGTCTTTTACGTCATCAATCAGACTTTTAACACTTTCCCAATTCTCTCCGAACTTTTTCGATAATTCCGAAATCCTTACAGAGTTTCTTTCAGATAGTGCATTTTCTCTGTGTGTCCAAGGTTCTTTTTCTTTTTTAAGAAGTTCGATTTCTTGATTTTTTTGAGCAATGATTTTCTCTTGCTCTCCTTTTGCTATTGCTTCAGATTCAGCTTGTTTTCTTTTTTCTTCTTCAATAGCTTCAAGCTTTGCTTTTACTTCTTTGTAATTATCATTCACTTCCTTGAATCTTGCATAAGGAACTGAACTTGAATCCTCCTTGTTTACCGTTCAATCATTCGGAGTAGTTTGATTGACCGTAGTTTCTTGATTGTTTTCAAGATTTGTTTCAGACATCGTTTTTTCTGTTTTATGAATTAAAACGGCTTCAGTATAATCAAAATTTTAAAAGTGTTATTTTTTTCTTTCTCATAAAAAAAGAGTCAAAAATCTGACTTCATTATAGTCAGACTTTTAAAACTGTTATTTTATTTTTTTGGAGAAAGAGAAAAGGAGGCGTTTCACAACGCCTCCCAGGTGGACTATAAACGCTTATGGATACTAAAAAATAATTATCAACAGTTAGTGTCCACCTCTAAACAACAAGTAAAACAAATTTCACACTTAATATAGCTGCTAAAAAAGCTAATAATTATTATATAAATTATGAAAAAAAGTCCTTTTTCTAATGTTGTTTAGCTCTCCAATAAGAGAGAGATAAAAAATTCTTTTATCTAATAAATGTATAACTATTCACTCTAAAAAGTCAATCCTTTTCATTCAGATTTTTATTTCTCTTTTTCAAAAAAAGATATTCCGTAATTATACACGATCTGACTTATTCCATATACTCATAAAGTATACTGCCAAACCTCCTCTAATAATTCAGGATACTTTGTTTTGAAAAATTAATATACACCACCTGCAACAATAGAAAGTATAAGAATTATTATCTTTGCATCTATCTTGCCCTTTTTTGCTACCTGTGTGATTACAGAAAGCCCTATTCCTATCAATACTATGATTCAGAAGAAGTTACAACCTGTAGGGATCGTTTTGGTCTAATGAAATTAATAAGAAGCAAAGAGTTGATTGAAGAATCTCTCAATAAACTCAAGATTAAAAAAAGGATGAGCTCAAACTCGTCCTATTTTTCTAAATTTCTCAATTCTTTCCAAAGAGATTCTTCCTCTCTTGATAATCTTTTCGGAATAGAAACTTTCGTTTCCACATAGAGATCTCCAGCCGACTTGAATAATCCTTTCTCTCCAAAACCTTTTCCAGAAATTTTGATTTTATCACCAATTTGAGTTCCTTTTGGAATTTTGATTTTGAATTTTCCTTCTGGATGATTGACTTCCACTTCTCCTCCAAGAACAAGATCGAAAAGGGAAACTTCAGCTTTTGTATATAAATCATCTCCTTCTCTACGATATTTACTATTTTCGATGATATGAATCTTGAGATAAAGATCTCCCGCATCCGTTCCTCAGATTCCTTCATCTCCTCTTCCAGCATATTTGATATACGCTCCTTCTTTGATTCATGCAGGAATTTTAATTTCGAGAGTTTCTTTCTGAGATTCAAGTCCTCCGTTTTCAATTTGTTTTCCATTTTTTGTGAAGATTTTTCCAAGTCAACCACAGTTGGGACAAGCTCTCTGAGTTTGAAACATTCCAAACGGAGTTTGAGCAGTCTGACTTATTTTTCCTCTTCCTTGACATTGAGTACAAGTATCTTGTTTTACTCCATCCACGCTTTTGAGTCTTGAATAACTAATTTTTTTCTCAGTACCAAGATAGGCTTCTTCGAAAGAGATTTCAATGATTTTTTTCAAATCACTTCCTTTTGTTCTCGCAGAAGCACTTTCTCTTCCACCGAAACCTCCTCCAAACATTCCTCCCAAGAGATCTCCTAAATCTCCAAAATCAAAATCTACTCCATTTCCTCAAAATCCTCCAAAATCGAAACCTCCATTTCCACCAAAATCACCGGTAAATCCTCCTTTTCTATAAGCATCATACTGTTGTCTTTTCTTCTCATCAGAAAGTACCCCATGAGCCTCATTGATTTCTTGGAACTTCTCCTTACTTCCTCATCTATCAGGATGATATTTGATCGCTAATTTTCTAAAAGCCTTTTTAATATCAGCAGTTGAAGCATTTTCATCCACTCCTAAAATTTTATAATAATCTTTCTTTGGGTCGAAATCCATTGTTTGATCTATCAATATAAAAATAGCACTTATTACTGTTTAGTGATAATATACAAATGAAAGAGATTTACAAGTTTTTTTGCAAAATTGCACTCTTGTGATTATAATAGTGAAGGATTTAATTTTATCTTTATGGTTAACGAATGAAAAACTTCAAAGGAGTTACAGAAGTAACAGAACAAATGGATTTTATTCAAGGACATTTCCAACATTTGAGAAGAATGAAAGAGCTCCATCTTCAGAAATTTCACAGTGACATCAAAAGGATGAGAGAATTGAAGAAAAAACATTTAGACTACCTTAAACAAGGTTTTTATCGTCATCAAGATTTTATCGCTCTCGTATGTAGTATTTTTCTTTCTCTTTTTTCCCTTATCATGTTGGGAAAAATCTATTTAGTGTAAAAACTAGTTACACGAAAGATTAAAATATTTTTCTAATAATTCACAAAGGAGAGGATTAGATTCCCATTTTTCAATTCCTTCTTTGGTATTGATGAGAATAGGGAATTCTACTAATTTCTGTCCATCATATTCAATCGTTATGATCGTAAATCAAGTTACTCCCTGAGTTTGAAACATTACTTGTCTTTTATCTCCCAATGCTTTAATCGTAGAGGGAGTAATAGAAACAGGTTTTCAAGCATAAGAAATAGTAAGGTCGGAAGAAAGAAAAGTTCCGTCTTTTTCTATTTTGGAAATTTCCATTCTTTGGACATCCTCAGGAGTCATAAATCCTCCTAAGAATCAGGAGAAACTCAAATTTCCCGCATTGATGAAATAACTTTGAGGATCAGATTTTTGTTCTCTTTTACTTGTTACTTCCAAAAAATAAATCGGATCAAGGGTATATTCGATAATTTTAGAGGTACAAGTTGTAGTATTTACGACTTCTTCAATACTTCCTTGACAATTCGTTGGGTAATACGGATGAAAAGGAGCATTCTCTTTCTCTATCTGAAAATGAAGATGAGGTCAGGTCGTATTTCCTGTATCCCCACTTGCTCCAAGGATATCTCCTTCTTTGACAGTTTGTCCTTTAGTCACATAAATAGCACTTAAATGGGCATAAATGGTATAATAAATCTCTCCATTTCGTTCATGTTTGATTACTACGGTATTTCCTCGATTTCCTTGATATCAAGCAGAAAAAACTTCTCCATCATAACTTGCATACACAGAAGTCCCAATATCCGTAGCGAAATCCACTCCTTCATGAGCTCCCATTCCAACATCTCGTCCACCATAATAACTTGCTGTTCGTAAAACAGAATATGCGGTACGATAATCAGAATCTCCTTTAAACTGTGCATAATCCGCATTTTGAATCAGAGGAAGTTCTGTCAGATTTCCTTTAGAGATCGTTTTCAAAGGATACGACCAAGCAGAAACACTTCCTCGAAGTCCTAAACAAAAAGAGAAGAAAAGTCAGACTTTTACACTTGTTTTCCATCGTTTTTTAAAGGGGTATTGTACTGTCATGAATTAATTTCAAAATAAATGCTGTACCACGGTTTCGATTTTTTCTTTTTGTTCTTGGAGGATAAAGACATTTTGGAAAAGACTTGCAATCGTAAGAGGTCCAATTCCTCAAGGCACAGGACTAATTGCTTGAACTTTTCCTTCAACTCTCTGAAAATGAATATCTCCTGCAGGTTTTCCATCGACCATTCCATATCAAACATCGATCAAAATTTGATTTCAAGTATCGTTAAGATAACTTTCATCGACTAAATGACATACTCCTGTACAAGCTACAATCATATCGGCATTTTTACAATTATTTTTGATCTGTTCTGAAGTATCAGAAGTTGATAACATTCTCACTTTTGCCCCTCTTCTGACACATTCCATAGCAAACGGTTTTCCAATCACATTTCCTCTTCCAATTACAGCAATGTTTTTATCTCTAATCTCTCCAAGACGATAATACTCTAAAAGATTAAAAACAGCTTTAGCAGTAGCGGGAAGAAATTCGCAAATCCCAATTTGATGAAGTCCATTGATAAATCCTCCTAATCCATCAATATCTTTCAAAGGGTGCACTGCCGCACAGATAAGATCTTTATCTTTCTTTAAATTCTCAGAAAGTGGCATTTGCACAATGATTCCAATACAATCGTGATCATTATTCAGATTTTTTATCTCTTTGATAATTTCTTCTGTGGTTCGATCTTCTTTCTCTTGTCCAATAATCTTTCCTTTCAAACCGATTTCCTCAGCAAATCTTACTTTATTTCTTACATAAACTTTACAAGGATTATTTTCTCCGATCATAATGATCGCAAGATATTTTTTTTCATCTCAAAAATACTGTTTTCTTTTTTGGATCAATTCTTGTTTTAAAGTTTCTACAACGATTTTTCCGTTTAAGATCTGCATAATTGAAGATATAAAAAGTAAAATTTACGATGCTAAGATTCTCTGTGCAAGATGATCTGCATCAAATTCGGCTTGTTCTTTGTAATATTCTTCAAAAATAGTGGTAATTTTTTCGTATTTTGGAGTCAGAAAAAAAAGTTGATATTGATGTTTATCAGCATATTCTTTGAGATCTTGTAAAAGAATTTCAGGATATTCTTCATCGATCACGAAAAAGATTTTCTTATTTTTTTCAAAAGAACGGAGAATATTTTCTCTATTCCATGCAGAAAATTTAGTAATTCCGAAAATATCTACTCAAAATTGTTGTTCTTTCAAAAGATCTCCTATTTGTAAAAGGAGAGGCAACTGACTTCCTGTCCCAAGAAGAGTCGCTTCATTTCCTAAATATCCATATTCCACAAGAGAAAGAGTCGTTAGAAACTTAAGATTTTCTTGATCCACAAAACGAATCTCATCAATATGAAAAATATCATCCTCAAAAAGTTGTAAAGGGATCGTAATGAGTGCATTTCCTGTAGTATTTTGCAAGATATCGATAAAATTTTTTCTATCGACAGGATCATACACTTCGAAAAAATCTCTGATCGGAAAATCAAATTTCTCGCCTTTTATCTTTCTTCCTTCACTTCCCATCCCATGATAAAGATCGATAAGAGTCATTTTCTCCGCATATTTCTGTGCGAGTTTTTTGATAAAAGAAGGAGAAAATTCTGAAAGAATCACAAGGACATCTTCTGCACGATGAATGAGTTGCTCCCAATAGTCAATCACATTAGTATCGGCATCATGATGACAAATACAAGATTGGAAAGGAAGTTCCTCCTCAAAATCAAAATCTGTCAAAAGCAATTCTCTTCAAAAATTCTTTGTCTTTTTTAATTCCTCCATAAAAAGAGGAGATTTGATATATTCAGTCAAAAAGAGTGGTTCCATAGGGAAACTTTAAAGATAAAGTTATGAGTAGTATAGTAAATTAGAGGAGAATATCAAGCTGAGGGATAAGGGAAGAAAAAAAAGATAATAGTATGAGAATCTTTAGCATAAATACTGTTTCACAATATTTTGATAAGCAAGTTCTGGAGTTCATTCCACTTGAAGAGAGTTTCCGTTGGAGAACTGAGAAAGAAAATTTTTCAAAATCAATGCAAGAAGATTGATAAGTTTTCCCGTATCAATAGGGATATTATCATGGTATTTATTGGATATTTCTTGTAAATAAGAAAAATATGCCTTAATCGTTAAAGGTTGTGGAAGAAGAGGTCCAAACAACTTATGGAGACTATATTTACTTGCTTCTTGGATAAAGAAGGGGAAAAACATTCCTGTGATCACAATATAATTTGCATTTTTTCTGAGATAAGTAATCTTTGTCCTAGAATCCGTGGTAAGATAAAAGGTTTCATAGATTTGATTTACAAGCTCATCATCAAGAGTCTTCATCAAAAAGCTCAAAAATCCCGCAAATTGTCCGTTTGCAGCTTTACTTTTTTTGAGTTGTTGAGCTACCTGTTTTGCCTGTCTTGCTTCTTCTTGAATTTTCTGCATTGCCTGTTCGCTCACTCCTTCTTTTGAACTCGCTCACGACTCCCCACTCTCAATTGCTCCTAGATTCAAATCATCCATCGCCTTATCTTTTTAAAAGTAAAAAAGATGAAAAATCTGATTAAAAAATATATTTTTTCTCTTGAAAAACAACAGAATTTTATTAAAATGAAAATCGTAATCATATTCTGGTGAGGTGGATGAGAGGCTTAAGTCAGCTCACTGCTAACGAGTCGACCTGTAACAGGGTCCGGGGGTTCGAATCCCCCCCTCACCGAAGGAAATGATTTACCATAATCATGGCTCCATAGCTCAGCCGGTTAGAGCGCGTCTCTCATAAGGACGAGGTCGGTGGTTCGAGTCCACCTGGCGCCAAATTATGATCATCTAATCGTCATTCAAATATTTTATTTAGTTAATGTTATGCTAAATGGCATCAAAAAAGAAAGGTGGAGTGATTACAGTTGCACTCGTATGTGAAGCATGTAAAGCAACAAACTATTTTACTTCTATCAATAAAGCAGTAAAACCTAAGATTTCACTCAATAAATACTGTAAACATTGTAGAAAAACTACAGTTCATAATTCTAGAGAAAAATTAAAATAATTATTTTATATTGTTTTTAGTAAGAATGTTAACAATTAGACTTTCAAGACACGGAAGAAGTAAAAGACCTTTTTTCAGAGTAGTACTTACAGAACATACAAAAGCTGTTAAATCTGGATATATGGAAGTTTTAGGATCTTATGATCCTCTTAAACATGTCTTTACAGCTGATGTAGAAACTATTAAAGGATATATTGCAAAAGGAGCTCAACTTTCAGAAAGAGTTGCAAAATTACTCTTCAAAGAAACAAATGATGAAATGTTTAAAAAATTCTATAAAGAAATTGAAAGAAAAGCAGTAAAGAAAAATGAGAAAAAATAAAAAGAGTCCTCCTTTATAGAGGGCTTTTCTTTCTTTAAAGAAATTTTATATTCTTTTCAATCTTATGCCTGAAACCTTTAATACCCTTTTTAAAGAACTTTTTAAGACATCAGAAGATTTAGTACTTTTTATCTTAGCGATTATTATCTTAATCGTATTCTTGTGATGTATCTATGCGTTCTTTCGTGCAATTATTTTATTTATCTTTTCTCAAGGAGCAGAAGATAAAATCAAAAAAGCTTGGGATACCATTCGTTATATGGTAATTGGTCTTTTCTTTACTATTTTCCTTCTTTTCCTTGGACCATACCTTATCAAACTTTTTGCTCCAGACAAAATGGATACAAGTGTCTATACGGTGAAAAATGTCTTTACTAAGATGGGAGATATTGTAAGCACAACCGTAGATTTTGTCGCAATGATTATTAAAAATTATCCTGACGGTAAAGCTCCAGATTTTTCTTCTCTTAAGAAAGATGGAACTACTGTAACTAAATATGAATTATAAAAAGGACTTCCTTACGGAGAAGTCCCTTTTTTTATAATTGATCGTTAATTTCAAAATTTGTGATCTGTTTCATGATAGCGTATTTTTGCTGCTCATAATCTTCTTCATCTTTATACCCATTTTCTTGGTATTTTTTCTGATAAAATTCTTCATTTCCTGTAAATTCAGGATCGTCATCCATGTTAACTCCATCCCAAAAATGATATTCATCGAATATTTCATCAATTCTTGCTTCTTTTTCCTCTTCTGAAATATTCATATTTTCCACTTCTTCAATTTTTCTATTCATTTCTTCATCATTTTCAGAAGTTTCAACATATGAATTTTCGTGTTCAGCATATCGATTATAATACTGCTGATCTAATTCTTCTTGTTCAGACTCTGTTAAAAAGGTTCTTTGATCTTCATAAAGCCCCTCCTGAATTCCTTCTAGATATCCAATAGAATATCCTTTTTTATTTTTTTCTCGCTCTCCTCCCCAGATATCATCAGCACAATGGGTTTTAGAGACACATGAAGATTTGATAAGAACAATGGTTTCGTTGGAATATCAAAGTTTTTTGGCTGTTTTTCTTGCTGCTGTTTCATCTATAAGCGTAAAATTTCAGAATTTTACCGGTACAAACGAATAAACATCAAGAATATAATTATCATCTCCATTTTTATCTTTTTCTACTTTTTTTAATACAATTACCTTATCATAAGTAGAAGTATTTTTCACACTAAAACCAAAATACTCATTGGTATAAGTCTCCCATGAACTTAATCTTTTGTTTTCAGAATAGTCTTTAGTCGTTTTCGTTGTCTTTTCTTCAGACTTTTCTTCTTTTGAGGAATCATTTTCCTTCTTTTTCTGAAATGCTTTTTCGGGATTTTGATTGGAACTCTTGAGGATAATAGGTTCTACCGTATTTTCCTCAGTCTTTTCCTCTTTTTGTTCTTCAGTCTGTTCTCCTTTTTGTTCTTCAACAGTTTTCTCCTCAATCTTTTTTTCTTCCTTCTTTTCTGAAGTTTTTTCAACAAAATCACTCTTTTCCACCTTTTCTTCTTTTCCCTTCTTTTTTTCTCCTTCTGTCGCATTCTTCCTTGTCTTTTCTTCCTTTTTAGAAGATTCTTTCTTTTTGGTATTGTTTTCTTCCTTTTTCTTTTGTTCCGTTTTCTCAGTTTTTTCTGTTTTTTTTACTTCTGAAGTCTCTTTTTGAGGAGTATTTTCTTTCTCAGAAGAATCAGGATTTTGTATTACCTCACATCAAAGAAGGAATACCGTTCCTAATGCCATAATACAAGCACAAAATGTCGTTAGAATTTTTCTCATCCTCTTAGTAATAAAATAAAAAATATTTCTATAACAGATATAATTATATATATTTTTTAAATTTTGTCAATTTTTACTAGAGGGGGAAATGATGAAAAAATTCCACTTTTTATTGATAATCTCGAAAAAACTCCTTATCTGGAAAGATTTCTGCAAATAAGTGATCAAAAAAACTGTAAAAATCTGAATCCATTTTCCTAAGTCCATTAGATTGGAGTTTTAATCCTTGCAAAAAAGGATATTGATGTTTTTTTCGTATTTTCTGATAATCATCTTCATTGTACAATAAAGGAGCAATAAAAATACTTGCCACACGAGAAATATCAATGTTCTCCTTTATCTCTTGTAAAAAACCACGATAGATCTTTTGATAGTCCTCCACCGGTAAAAGAGGAAGAAATCTGAGTCAAACCTGATATCAAAGATCCAAAAGTGCATTAACCGCAGAAATTCTTTGTGCTAAACTACTTGTTTTCTTTTCATACGATTGAATAAGCTCTTGAGGATTGAGAGAAAATGCGATTTCGGTATTATAATACGGACGAGAAGTCAGATTTTTTAATCTTTTAAAAACTTCAATATTACAAGACTTCGTTCTCGTTTCAAAACGAACGTTCTCAAATTGCTCAAAAAACGGCAAAAAACTTTCATGAAAATGAGTAATCGGTTCCAAAGCCAACAAATCCGAATAATTACTTCCATAAAAGGTAATCATTTCTTTTTCTCCTTCGTGTCTTAATGTTTCGATTTTTTGCTTGATCACTTCTTGGATTTCTTCGATATTGACAAAGATGACAGGAAAACGGTTTTTAAAAGTTCCTTGAAGATAGCAATATTGACACTCGAAAAGGCAATTAATCGCAGGTTTAAAAAAGAAACTCTCTCAAGGGAATCCGTAATGATCAGGCGTTTTTAAAATTGCAGGATTTTCTTGTTTTGCAAGGATTAAACACGGTTCCAACGGAAAATCTCCAATCTTTTTATCAAAAAAATTTTTATAATGCTGAATTTCGACTATAGTGTCTTCTGGGAACTGTGAACAAATCTGCTGACAAAGAAGATATTCTTTCGCTTTTTTTTCTACATAAAGGAGCATGAGATGGATAAAAAATAAAACTTATGATTCTTGATTGATTTTCTCGGCAAGAATGCAATTTTTAGCATGAAGGAGCTGTTGATATTGAGAAGTTAAAAGCTGGAATTTTTGAGAAAGTTCAGACTTTTCTTCTTTTTTCTCTTGAAGTTGCTTGGCAATATTTTTCCCTTTATGTTCAATTTCCTGGAGCTGTTGTTGTTTCTCGTTCTCCTCAAGAGACGAATAAACTTCTTGAGATTTTAGATTTTTTCGTTCCTTTCTCAGATTTTCAAGCCAAGATTCTAAATCAGCAATTTCATCGTTCATATCCTTAATGGTTTTTCTATACGTTATCATTTGAGATTCATAATATGCAAGTTCTTTTTCTAATTCTGACATTGTTTTATCTACTAACTAAATTTTTTCAACTCTTTTTCTCTCATCAAAGCCCAATCCTTTTCAAATTGGACAAGAAAATCATCGATCATCACGGGATCTATGAGGATAATTCAGATTTCTCTATTATTATCTAAAGAATTTTGGGAAAGATTCATCGATCAGAGAATCAGATACTTTCTATCGATCAAGATCATCTTGGTATGATTGTAAAATTGCGTAAATTTACGTGCAATTCAAGGTCCAAAATATTCGACAAGATCGGTATTATCATCCGTATCAGCGACTAAAAATCTCATTTTTACTTTAGAAAATTGCTGTTTCAAAATATCTAAAAGAGCTAAATCAGTGATATACTGCGTTTGAATAAGGATTTCTTCCTGTGCATTATTCAGAAAAAGTGCAATAATCTCTCTACAATTTTGCGGACAGACCACCAAATTAGGATGAAGATCTTCTTTTGCAAGTGGACTTCCATTTCGATCCCCTGAAAAAAGTTCCTGCAAATTTTTCAAAATTTCCGCATTCTCTGTGTAGAAAAAATGTTCACGATTTTGCTCATAACTTGATTTAGTGAGATTCGCCGTTTGGATCCAAGCACCTCTTTCATTGAGAGTAATCTTACTATGAGTATACGTGGTTCCCATTTGATTATCAGATTTGAATTCGATGGCTTGATATCCAGAAAAATCACTTTCCAACTGCTTAATCGGATTGGAATATTGTTGATATTTTTGGTCTTCAATAATAACTTGAATCTTTTTCCCTTGATGAAGCAGATATTTGAACTGATCTTTGAAAAAGGGACTCGTAAATTCATAGGTTTCAAGCTGTAAATTTTCAGAAGTTTGAGATAAAAAATCTTGATACTTTTGGTAAAGGATTTCTTGAGGTCCTTGAAGAAATATCCCTGAAACATTCTGCACTTGAGGAAGAAAAGTTTCTCGATGAAGCTCAGACTTTTTTTCTTTTTCTCAAATCTGGTGCCAACCTTCTCAAAATTTGAATTGCACTCAAAAAACACAAAGGCAAACAAAGAGGACAAAAAAAATGAGGAAGTAATAACGATTTTTCATAAAAAAAGATTAACAGTCTGAATTAAAATAGGTATTCGTTAAGGTTTGTTGTTTCGCCTGTTGAATAAAGTCCAAAACTTGTTTATCGAAAATAAAATCTCTCATTTGCAAAGGCCTCGTCATCGAGATTCCTTCCAAGGTTTTACATCTACTCAAAGCAACATAGGTCTGTCCATGAGCGAAGATTCCTCCCGTAAAATCTAAAATCACTTTATCAAACGTCTTCCCCTGAGATTTGTGGATCGTACAAGCCCATGCGAGTTTGAGAGGAACCTGATTAAACGATCCAACCGTTTCCGTCTCAAATTTATTTTTCGTATCATCGTAATAATATTGACTTACTTTCCGATTGTACGGAATGACTTCCACTGTATCGCCTCCAAAAATTTGCACTCGGATTTTTTCTTCTTCTAGTTTTAGAACAAGTCCCAAGGTTCCATTCACTCGCCTTTCAGCAGGATCATTTGCCACAAACATCACTTGAGCACCAATTTTCAAGGTTAATTCTGCTTCGGTAGGATACGAAGATTCGCTAATTGCACCTTTAATCGTCGCAAAATAGGTTCTTTCTTGTGTTTCTAATTCATCCAATTTTTCTTGATTAATCTGATTCACGATCGCATTTTTCCCTGCCAAATAAATATCTCACGGTTCAAGGTTCACCTTTGTTTCTTTGACCTTTTGATTGAAAGATTGAAGCATTGTTTCATTCACTTCTCCTTCTCTAATCTTATTGAGAAAATCGATAAAATACTCATCCGTCTGACGATAAATTTTCTCCAATTCATGATAAAAAAGCTTAAATTTCTTCTTTCCCATCACTTTGCTTGAAAAGAAATACGGACTTTCATAGCCATTCATTTTTAAAATTTCTTCTTCATCTCTAGTAACTACCGGAGGCAACTGAAATAAATCTCCAATCAAGATCATTTGCACTCCTCCAAACGGAAGATTATTTCCACGAACAATTCTCAAAAACTGATCCATATAATCAAAAAGATCTGCTCTCACCATCGAAATTTCATCGATCACAATACTATCCAATTCCGTATACGTCGGATCTCCGATCAAATATTTAGCTCTTGCTTTAATCTTTTGGAGCGTCGTTTTGGGAGAAAATTTAAAAAAAGAATGAATCGTCTGACCTTTTGCATTGAGTGCGGCTACCCCCGTTGGAGCAAGGACTACCACTTTTTTTTGAGTATGAGCAATAAATGTGCGAAGAAGTGTCGATTTTCCCGTTCCTGCTTTTCAGGTAAGGAAAAGATTTGCGTCCGTATGCTCCATTCCATATAATGCAATTTTCCACCATTCATCCAATTTTAATTCCATCTTCATCTGCGAAGTAAAAGTCTTTTATTATTTATCGTTTCAAGAGAAAAATGCAAATGAGTTTTTGGTAATTGTTTTTCCAAAAATAAAAAAAAGAGAGTAAATCTGAAAGATCCTCTCGTTCTTCCCTACTAAAGACCGAGTATCTTACACTGCCGTTTTTAACCGCATTTATACCTTTTCAGTATAACGTATCTCACGGTTTAGGCTATCCTAAATACAAGAGTTCCCTGAGATAACAAATTCCTAGTTTGTTTATCTTTATGCTGTCCGAAGACATTTTCATAAAGAGAAGTTAAAGTTTTAACAAGTCATTTTGACATATTCTGTCATATTGAGCGTAGCGAAATATCTTACGATTCTTCACTTCGTTCAGAATGACTGATCTTATCGTAAAGACAGATCCCTGAAAATCTTTCTTTTTTTCAGTAAAGCTTTACCTCCAAAGACGAATTGAAAAGCCTTTCTTTACTCTTGAGAGGAGTATTCCTTTGGTGAAGATTATTCCATAACAGGTCAGATTTAAAGAAGGGAAAGTTTTCTTCTCAAATCTCATCGTTTTAAGGCGAAATATCTTCTGAACATTTTCCAAAGGACCTTTTTTCTCAATCAATCTCCCTTTCTCCATTCTTTTACAAATGAATACCCCTAAAAGTCATTTACTCTTCATAATGCTCTTAGACGAAGACTGCTTTCATCTCCTTGTTCTTAAGTATTAAGATTCCTCTCAATTGTGATTATCAATCAAGAGTAGTATTGAAACCTTATGTTTTAGTCTCAACAAGAGAAATAAAAGGTTAAAGATGTTCTTTTCGTGTAACATACTCTGCTAATGATCTCCTTCGTTTCATTGAAGTTTTTTGTTCTTCATCTTCAATGACGTTATTATTATAGTCA